>JAEHJW020004943.1_pt1 | contig 62734 bp, 50 predicted proteins | sample 9271431 | NCBI WGS metagenome assembly JAEHJW02 | reverse complement strand
TCCTGTTAGATAAAACTCGTAAGCTTTTCGATTTGGATTTGCACCGATGTGAAGATAAATTTATCCGAGCGCCATTAGCTCAATTGGATAGAGCAACAGACTTCGGATCTGTCGGTTGGGGGTTCGAATCCCTCATGGCGCACTGAATTAAACTGTTTCCGAAGGGTCGCACAAAATTTGCACAAAGTCCGGCTAGACGCGCGCCTTGGGTTCTCGAAGGAGATCCGAGACTGATACGTTTAACGCTTCGGCAAGGGCTGCTAGCGTCGAAAGAGTGGGGTTGCCCTTTCCGTGTTCAATCGCTGAGATGCCCGGAAGGCGCGTGCCTGACCGAACCGACAGAGCGGCTTGGGTAAGTCCCTGCCTCCCGCGAAGGCGTTTCAGGTTCGCCGCGAGAGCCTTGGTGACCTCGTTCATTCTGCGGCTTGGTTGTTGGTTGTCGTTATGGCATCAAGTATGTCGCCTAACGCGTTGGACCGGTCATTACCGGTGCGGTGATTACCGCAGACGGTATGTTCCGACAGGCCGCCGTCGCCAAAATCAGCGATGCGATAACTCTCACCCGCCTCGATGCGCTTGCCGCAAGTCGGACAGATTGCGCCTATGCCCTGTACAATGCCGGGCTTGCCAGTTGGGTACATCGTAACCTCCATGAGTAGTATGTAATTGGGACATGGGATCAAAGTCTCATCGCCTGCTATTTTTGCTCCATCATCCACTTTTTTGCGATGGCCGCTTCTTCCTTCCCGTCATCGGACGTCTCGGAATGGCCAAAAAGCGACGTAAGGCCGTCGATACAGAGCGTCCAGCCTTGAGCGCGGAGGGTGTCGGCCTTGTTGTGGCTGGCAACTTTCCAACCATCATGTGTGTGCACAAAAAGCGCCTCATCGGCGTTCAAACGACGATATGCAAGGGCGTCGGCAAGATCGGCGTCGGCGTTTTTGCGCGTAAATACGTCAGTTACTGTTGGCATTATCGTGTCTCCTTATATTTTGGTTATAATTTTGGCGGCGATCTTTTCTTGCAGGATGTCGGTGCTAACAACCATAGATTTGCCGCTTGCGAGGTGCGTCATAACCATGGTCGGCCACCAATCATCATTGGTGTCACCCCTAGTGACTGTAATCTCGACTACGCCGGTCGGGCTATCGTACTTGCCCATCATGTCGGCAATACGGTCGCCATCAGCCATGTTGCGACGCACCCACTCTACAGTCATTGTCTGTGGCATTGTCTCATCTCCTGCATTTGATTTAATCGTAATCACGTATGTAGTATACTATATAAGTAAGACGATGTCAAGCCTTTTCGTGGGAAATCGTAATAGATGTGACTTGCGTCACGTGTGCGTGATAGGTGGGTCGGAAAAGCCGTCAGTGGCGAAGGATCACGGCGACTGTCTCGATCACGACGGCCGCGATTGATATGAGTCCAACCGTGCGCCATCTCTCGTCGCTCTCCCGGATGAATTTGGTGATGGTGACGATCCTAGTCCGTTCAATCCTCGGCAGGGGCTCGACCGCGACGAAAAAGGAATCGGCGACGGGGACGTAAGTCACGTCTATGTGGCCAACGGAATCAATGTCGGTGGAAAAATGCTTCGGCGCCATCGCTCGCAGGTACAGCGACCTGACCGAATCAATGCCGTCCCTGAGTCCGGCTTCGAAGATCGAATCTGCGAGCGTGGTGTCAAAGGCAGCCATGGTTGCCGTCGCTTTGCCTGCTTTTGTTTTGGCCGTGATTCTAATCGTGTCGCGCACGACTGTTGTGTCCGCCCGCGCTGTTTCGGCGATTTGCCGTCGCTCGTAGCTCCGGCCCCAAAAAAATGACCCGACAAGGCAGCCGATGAGCACAACCATGAATGCAAGTAGGCCCTTGGTGTTACTTTGCATTTTCCTTTCCCTTCTGCAGAACCTTCAGTCCGAGCATTGACGCAACCAGCGCGACAACCGTTGTCAACGTTGAGGCGATCATTTCCGGTTTTTCGAGTGTCACGTAGATGAGCGTAAAGGCAACGCTCGGAATGAGTATCAGAACGGCGATGAACACATTGAGCCGGGCCGAACTTGGATTACCGTTGGATTCCGAAAGCGCCTTGCAAATAAAATCCTTCATATCATGCCTCGTCGTTTAATCTGTTCAGCCAACCGCCTATGAATCGCGGTTGATCCAAGTTGAGGTAATAACTTTTTGCATTTTCCTTGAATCGTTCGATGAGCGATTCCTCGTCAAACATTGATACCGCAGCGATTGTTTGAGGTCCGATCCGCCCGTCGATCCCGATTTGCGCCCCCAGTTCGATGGCACCTTCTTGCATGAACCTGATTGCGCGTTGTGGTCCCACGTTGACGCCGATGTCGAATACTTTCGCAGCGAGACCGTCGTAAGGAATCGCCTCGAAGCCGTACTTCATCCAATAGTCTTCGAAGTATATTTTCTCGGCTTCTTTCACGCTGAGATTTTTTATGTCAAGGGAAGGATATTGTCTTTTGCTGATACCGTACTTCGTTTCGCCGCCCGGATCAGCGGGATTGTTGACGTAACCGCCTTCGTGCCGGAGGACGATTGTGATTGCCCTTATGAATTTTTCCGTCATTGCGCGACTCAGAATGGTCTAACTGACGTGACTAACTTGATGAGTAAGCCCTGGGTGCCAGCGAAGTAAAGGCCGAGTGCGGACAATATCACGATCAACGCGGACAACCTCGGATGTTGCTCGATGAGTCTGGATAGCGTTCGCCGTCGCTCATAGGCCTCCAGCGCCTGGGTGTGCAATTTAATCTTATTCTCGTGGTCAAGGATAATGTCCTTGAGTTGATATTGACGGCTAGAACCGTTGACCCCTACCGTGATTTGGAAGTAGGTGTCGATTTTTTGCGTGAAGTGGTTGATTGCTTGTCGTAATTCTCCGTGCGCTTCTTCCTGTTGCCGCATAAAGTTGTTGAGTCGCTCGGTCAGGACCGCTATCTCCGTTTGTTCTGGTCGTCGTGGCATTGCATCTCCTAATTTGATCTATAAGGTGTTCCGTTGAGCGAGCGGCCGCGAATAAGTCGCGACTGCGACATTGCACCTGCGGCGGATCCCGGGCCGGTTCTTGCTCCCGATGTCCCGCCATTGAACCCTCGCGACGGGGTTATGATTCCGCCGCCTGCCTGCGACTGCGCGATCTGCGCGCTCAGGCTGTTTGCAAATTTGCCGCCCCCGCCGACGCCTGCACCGATGCCTTCCGGCGCCTTTGCAAGGTCAACGCCGGTGGTCCAGATCGGTGCATTGTAAGTGTTGCCGCTAAAATTGTTGCCGCTTGAATCGTGGAGCAGCGAGCCAGTTCCCTCGTCAATCTTCCAGTAAAGCGCGAGGGTCGAATAGTTCGGATGCGCTGACCAAACTCTCTTTGTCATCCACTGTGCTATCGTGGGTTGGTCTAGCTCGACCGTCCAAACTCTAAAATCCTCGATGGCGCCGTTTAGAAATCGATTGTACGCCGGGAACGCAGCGAGAAGCAGCGGCATGTTGGAGTTGCCAATGAGGACAGGGATCCAAGCGCCAATTGTGCCGCTCAGCGTGAGTATCCCGTCAACATAATATCGTAGCTGGCCTCCAAGACCACCAACTGTTACAGCCAGATGGTGGAAGTTGGCATCGAGTGCATTGGGCTGCAGGTTAAGTGCGTTTGCGACGTTGTCTCCCGCTCTGACGTACGCTCGGCCGGAACTGTAATAGGCCCACAGAAAGGTGCCAGTGTAACCGCCGTTCCAGTTTGCCCAGATGCACGACTGCGCTTGGGTGTTATACCGCGCCCATATTTCGACGGAGAATTTACCCGTTATCAGCATTGGTGGGGCGATGCTCTGCGCGTACTGCGATGAGCCGTTAAATTGCAACGCTGGGGTGGTCATATCACTATCGTTCCCGGCGAGAACGCTTCCAACTCAATCGCGGGCGCGTCGTTGTAGTTGTATGATTTACGTTTGAGCAAGTTTTCATCGGCATTGAGGTAGACTGGCGGCCCACAGAGGCCATTCTGGTCGATCATGTAGAACGGCAGCATCATCCCCCGGACGGAGTTGGCTAACGTCAGAAGCGCATCACCATCCGCCTGGTTGATGTTTGACCAATTCCATTTCCACGTTTCGATTCCCGCGAATGGTTGTGATGAATACGGCGTCCCATTGACTGACCGGCGCGAATTTGTTTTGAATGTCTCACCGTGTTCACTCTGGGAATCGGGGGGCTGGGAGATTTCCGCACGTGCTCCGATGGAAAGGTTTCCGATCTGCGGAATCCCCGTCATGGCCGGAAAGGTGATCTGCCAATACCGAAATGTTTGGCTGGTGGCTTCCACCTCGATGTTGCCATAAGAATAGAAGGTTGCCGCAGGAATCGTCGCCCAGGTCGTCCAAGCATCGCCTGAATTGAGTTTGCCTTGCACCGTCACGGAATTGGCGCCGATGACGTCGTGGAGATTGTTGTTGCCAAAGACCAATGTATCTACCGCTCTCGCCGTACCGAGATCGATTGAAAGCGACTGCGCGAGCATATCACTTGATTTCCATACATGATTCGGATTTCTATCGAGCAGGTTACTCATAGGATTCGCAAGGTCTTGCTCCTCACTCATAGTGATCGTGGATCCTTCGAGGAACTGATGACAAAATTTAATGTTGCTCAAAATTGCACCGTGAGTTTCATGGAGCCGTCCTGGGCGATGTCCTGCTCAACGATAAGTCCTGTCGCGCTTTTTAAAATCTTTGTGGTAGTCAGATTTACTGCCGCGCCGTCGAAAATCTCGTATTCGGAGTTTGCGGCGGCCACGTCCAAAAGGAGCGGAGTGTGATCCTGTTTGACAAATTGCCAAAGATAAAAGGCGATATCCTTGATGATGTTGGCAGGGATAAAGTCGTTGCTCAATGAGAGCACCCGGTCGCTGGAGTATTGGCCCACATCGAAAGTTGTGCCGTCATAGGTGTGCGTGATGCCGTTGCTCGTGATGGAAACGAGATCGCATTTTGGCAGCAGCTCGCCTTCCTGTACGTCCGCGACGTTATTTTCATTGAGCGCGAAATGATTGGAGCCGATTATGAGATTGCCGGAATCGTCGACGCGGCGATATATGTTCGCGGCTTTCATGCTTGACAGTTTGCCGAGCAGCATGTAAGCCGTCAGCGCCTGCCCGATCGCGTCGTGGAGTGAAAGAGTCGAATAATCTATGTCCGCGAAACCCATTGCAATGACCGCGTTCCATTGGTAGAGGCGGCCGAGATAATCGAGCACGTAGATCGCGCCCGATATTTCCGCCCAGGGCGAACCGAACCGGTCAATGCGCATCGATGCGAGGTTATCGAGGGTGACGATCGTCGCGCCGTCGGAGATGGAAAAATATGTCCACGCGTTTTGCATGAAGGCGTTGCCGAGAATTTTTGTGCCGTCGAAGTAGAGGTAGCCGCAGCCGGATGCGGCAGCCATGTTGATAGAGCCGCCGGGTATCCATCGCCACAAAAGAGCGTTGATGGAATCGAAAAACCAGAGCACGTTATGGCTGAAATCGTATGTGATCGCGCCCCCCAGAACTGCGCCGTTATCGTCGTTGAATGTATTCGCCGTCGTGCCTGCGGTTTGCACCCATACGCCGCTTCCGTTCACGGTCCATTCGTCGAGGTACAATGCCATTCCATCCGATCTCGTGATCTTGACGGTCCCGGCATTTGCCTGCGTGAGCAAGGGTACGACATGGTCGCCTGTCGTCGGAATGACGTTGGTTTTGACGAGCGATCCTCCGGACGGAGTATAGAAATCGGCTCCCCACGACGCATCTCCGACGAATGCGCCATAGAGCGTGCCTGCTCCGTAATTGTAGTCGACAACGTCGATGCCGGATGGTATCGAACTACTTGTCAGCGTCGCTTCGGTCGTCGCCCATGCAGCGCCCGTGAGGTCCCACACCCGCAATTTTGTGACGGTGTCGGTCGTGTCTGCTCCGTAAGCAATCCAGAGATGATTATTTGTCGCATCGCGCCAGATGCGATTGATGTGATTGCCCGCCACGCCGATATCGAGTATCAGCGTGTAGGTGGATGTGGTCATGTTGCGCTGGAAAACTTTTGTACCGACCGCGATGAAGAGACCGCCAACGCCGTCGTCGACCATCGTCTGGCACTGCGAGCTGTCAAGCGTCGCGTCGTCCGGCGGTCGGTCGAGAAAACTGAGGCGGGGAGTCGAATCGAATGAATTGAGTTGCAAGGTGTCGAAATTGCAATTTGTGATTCCCTCGGCAGCGTAGAGTTTTGTCAGGAACACCTGCGCAGAAATAAAATTCCACATTAACGCCGGAAGCGCGTCGCCGGAAACACGCATGATGAATATTTCGTCGAGTGATTTTCCCGGGTCGATGTATGGCAGATCGGCATAGACTGTCACGCGCTGTGTGTCGTTGGCGGTCTTGTCCTGGGCGTTGCCTGCAGTGAGATTCGTTGTCGCGTAAATTATGATCGGTAAACCGCCATCGAGACTCAGCGAGGGAGCATAATCGGCAGCCTTGGCCCAGTGCGTTGAGTCCTGATCGGGTGTTGTCGTTCCGGTAATTGCAGCGATGCACACATAAGTCGTATCGTGATTCGTGCCGATCAGGTCGGTTCCATAGGTCGTCGAGTCATTGACGGCATAAGCCGTCCCGCTTATCCATGATCCCCTCGGATTGAGCACCGTGCCCTTATTATAGTTGTACGTCAGTTTATGAGGCCCGCGAAGCATCGGATAGCTCGCAACGTTTGTCGACACAATCTCGATGTTTGTTCTGAGCAGATACATCCCGTGCGGGCCGTTTTGGGCCGTCATGTTGACCGTCGCCGCCGCTATCCGATTGCCTAACTCGTCATAAGTGTATGCGCTTAAGGAATATTCGTCGGCGGTCTCGGTGGCCTTTAGCGTCGCTGGGTCTATGATGCCGGAGAAAACGTAGTTGACATCGGTCGCCATCGAGTTGTCGTCGAGTCCGAGTAACTCCTGGACTTTGATTTCCGCATATTGCCCGGCTGTCAGGTTGAATATGTTGGCCTTCCACCAGGTGATGTTGTCGACCGTCAAGGAAACGGAGTCAGACGAGAACGTCCCGAGTTGGAATTCAATTGCCGATTTTATCGTCGGGATCTCGCGGACGTACTCGGTTACGTCAATCCAGGGAACGCTGTTGTCCGTTAAAGCGAGCGTGAGGTCAGTCGTTTTGCGAACGTAAACCAGCCAGCGTGTCAGCCTTGCGGGCGAGTTGGCGGAAATAGACCAAAGCGATGAGGGTGTGATTCGCATCAGCTTCCCAGCGTCAGAACGTTGCGTTTGTTGACGAAAACGTCCTCGATTTTGCCGCCCGTCTTGCGGAGAGTATTGAGGATGGCTTTGCTTACAAATTCTTCGTCCGTCCCGTGCGCGTTGAAGTTCATGGTGAGATGGTAGGTCGCACCGCCGCCGATCGGGTTGTTCTTCTGTTGCTGCTCGGTCTGGATTATTCCGCGCTCACCGCCGCGTACCATGATCGGCACTTCGGTCGAGGCCGGAGCGTTGACGAAGAAGGAGCCGCCCTGATGGAAACTATTGAGAAATGCACGCGCGGTTTCCAGTGCGCCGAATCCGGCGATCAGTAACGGCGCATCGGCAGCCATGCTTGTCCAAAATGTAGAAATCGATTTTGCGGATGCCATGGCCGATGCAGCCCACATTGCCGATTCTGCCATGTCAATGAAACTATTCGCAATCGATTTGAGAATTTGTTTTGCATCTGCATCCTTACCTTGCAGCATTGCCCCGAACGCGGAGCCGATCCCGCGGACGGTCATTTCAACTGCTTGCTGGTATTTTTGTATCGTTGCATATTCCGACGGTTTGTCCCAGGGCATGTCGGGCAATGGCGGCACTGTCATCTCTGGTAATTGCAGTTGTCCCGCACCGAGTTGCTGCATATTTTTGGAGAGATTGGCGTGTTGCTCGGTCACGTCTGATATTTGCGGTCCCATCGCCGCCAGGGCGCGAACCGATCCTTTCATCCGTTGCTCGTTCTGGATCGCGGCGAGCGTGATCGAATCTTTCATCTCTTTGTCGAGTTTCGCCTGCTCCAACTGTATTGCTGCCAACGCCGAAATGTATGCCTGTGAGCCGGGGATGAGATCGTCGAGGCCTTTCTTCTGTTTCGAAATTTGGTCGTTGAGGGCGCCGAGAGTCAGCGTGGCGGCCTGTTGGCCGTGTGTCTGCTTGTCCGTCGCAACCTTGGCACTCAATATCTTGTTGAGTGCCGCGTTGATGTTCATCGCTTGTTGCTGCCACGCCTGTCCCTCTTGGCTCAATCCCGTGATGACCTTGTAGTGCATCCCCGCAAAACTGCCGCCGAGCAGCGTAAGCGCATCGTTCATAACGGTCGCGCCCACCTTCGTCTCTTGTCCCTGGCTCTGAATCTTCAGGAGCAGATCGTCGAGTTCGTTTTCCAACTTCTGAATTTCCATCGCCTTCATGGCTTTACTCAGGTCGCCATAATGTTTGACGAGTTTATCCACCTCGTCTCCCTGGGCAGAAATTACAGTCGATGTTTTTGCCATGTTCCCGATGCTGACGGCAAGTCCCATTGATGCCGCAGTGAGCGCCGCCAGGCCGAGTCCTATTGGTCCGAGCGAGACGCCGACGAGATTGAGAGCGACTGCGAGGCCGCCGAGTGCGAGAATTGATGCCTGCATGGGAGCGGGGAGTGATTCGAGAATTTTTGCCAGGCTCTGAAATAGCGGAAGCACGTGTACAAGCACCGAGTTTATTATGTCGCCGAATTTCTCCCTGACGTCTGCGATCTCGTTTTTAAACTGTTCCATTTTCCCGGCAGCGGTGTTGACTTCGTTTGCCGCGAAATTGCCGAAGACTTTCTCGATGCCTTCTGTGACCATTTGAAGTTTTTCCGATTCGGTCTTCGCGCCTTTGACGCTGATTCCATATCGGGCTAAGCCTGCTCCTCCTTCTATCGTTTTGCCGACCAGCGTTGCGGCCTGCTCTGCGCTGAGGTGCATCCCGGCCGCGAGATCGAGTGTAGCTTTCGTGAGCGGCTGAAGCGCGGTGCCGTGCAGCTTGGTGAACGATATGAGCATGGCGTCTGCCATCTCGACATCGTCGTGGGAAAACGTTGTCTGTTGTTGGAGGGCCTCGGCGTATTTGATCATCTGATCTGTCTCGCCGGCAGCGCCTGCCGAAGCAAGTGCGGTCTGCAAACGGTTCGCGGCGACTTCTGCTTTATTGCTCTCATCGACGAAGTTTTTCAGCGTGTAAACGGAAAACGCGCCGAGCGCAACAGTCTTTATTTTGTCGAATTGCCTCTCGATCCGACCTGCCCCGCGCTCGATGTCGGATTGGAACCTGTTCCACTGGCTCGTGGCTTCGTCCTGCATTTTTAGCAGAAGCGTCGTCACATACTCACTTGCCATTTGCCTGCCTTATCATTTCGTCGACTCGTTCTTTTGCTTTTCTGTTCCGTTCGGATTGCGTCCGTTTGAAAATGCGGAGGCACGGGAGGAAATAGGCTGGGAGGTTCCCACGATCCGAATGCGTGAGGATGGTGACGCCGTTCGTGAGGTCAAAGAAGTATTCGATGAGTTCGAAATATTCCTGCTGCCAGCTTTTGATTTGCTCAGCCTCAATTATCTCTCCCGTTTCGTCGTCCTGAATTATCGGGCTATCGAGGACCGCCGGATCGAGTGCCGCCTCGATTGCCCAGATCAGTTTTTTTCTTCGTCCTCGTCGAGCGTCGCCGCCTTCTCAATGGATTCAGCCAGCTCGTCGATGAGGGCCGGGTGAAGGGACTCGTAGAGGGCGTCGGTGATTACAGTCTTCGTTCCGAGCGAGCCGAACTCCTTCGCGGCCGTGAGAAATGGCTGCGGCAATCCCTTTGCGTCGGTCGCATCGTCCCAGCCGACCAGTCCGAGTTGGACTGTGAGTTTCAGCCGTTCGGCTAAATGGAGATCGGGCGTGTAGGTGGTCACGTCTTTATCGTTTTTGTCGGATTTGAAATTGACGATGCGGCTCGTCTTTTCGGTTATGTAGTTGCGTTCGGCGGCGGAGAGAACGCGATAGTGGAAGACGGTTTTCGGCTCGTCGTGGTCGTACTTGCTGACGTGGTCGAATATCCTGGTGGTATCGATTGTGACTCTCATGATTTTCTCCTGTGCGTTTTTTTTGCACGCGAGCACCGGAACTGGCACAGAGAGGCCGCGGCCAGCCCGGCACCCGCGCGCGATTTGTGTTAGGTCTGGGCGATTGAGAATTCGTCGTCGCCGGTGTTCTCATTGAGCTGCGCGGAAACCTCGGCGGTTAATATGCCGCCTCTGTCGCCGTGTTTGACATCGGTATATTGGGCCTTCGGAGCGGTGATCGTGGTCTTGTTCCCGGCGGTCGCTCCCAGGACGGCCGTGAACGCGCCCTGGTTGCCGGAGACGAATTTACCGAACCAATCGTAACTCGCGACGAGCGACATCTCCGGATCGATTGTCATCTTGGGCTTGCGCCCGGTGACCTGGAAGCCTTTGATGCCGTAAGGGCTGTTGGTGTCCTCCCGCGTCGTGGATTCAATGCCGAAATCAATGTCGAACTTCGAAACGACTCCGGCGTAGGAATCGATCAGGAGCGACGCGCTTTGGAAAACCGGCGGAAGTGTAGTCGAGTAGGTGACGGTCGCCGGACCTGTCGCGCCCGTGACGGCAGAATACATTCCGCGCATCGTCACGTCGAGCGAGATAGGATGTCCGGCTTTGTCGCATGACATTTTGAGCGCGGTGACAACTGCGCCGGATATCACCCACTTGTGGCCCGTAAGTGTCGCGTTCGCATCTCGGTAGAATTCGACCGTGGCGGATTTGCCGAGCGTGTAAAAATTTGTGATCGTGTTCGACAGCGGCGCATAGGTCACGCTCGTCGTGGCGACGATTGTTTCGCTCATTCCTGCTGCCTGGAGGACCGCTGAGAGTGGCGCGAACGGCGTACCTGCGGTGCCTGAAGTTTTGAGGTGCATGGAAAACTTTAATTCGACGTATACCTGCCCGACAACCGCGGCAAGTTGTCCAAGCGTCATGTGGGCATAATCGCGCGGGAGTAGCTCGACTACCGGATTGATGTCGGCGTTCGAGGCGAGAAAGTAATCGGTGGCGGTCAGCGGAATGACTGTACCCTGCGTTGTCTCGGTCTTGATGCCGATGATTTGTTTTTTACTTAGCATTATTTCTTCTCCTGCGGAGGATCCTCCGCGAAAATCGGTTTGCCGTCTTTGTCCGCGCCGATCACGAGTTTGCCTGTGTTCGGATCGCGATATGTCGGCGTGAACGTGGGGGGCACGGTCGCGGTGGTCGTGTCGTTGACGGAGATGATCGTTCCACTCTCAACCTTGCCGTCAGCCTCCTGGATCGTTACGGTCTCGCCGGTAACTGTTTTTGCCATGTCAATTCTCCCATTTCGGGTTTTGGAAGAGGACATCATGGATCAGTGTGATCCCGATGATTGCTGTCTCTTCCTGGTTAAAACTCCATTCGACGGATTTCGGGATGCAATCGAGCGCGTACCCTCCCAGTGTCGGGTCGGTCTCTATCGCGGTCAGCACCGCTTCGGCTTCCGCCCGCAGCGTCGCAAGGTTGGTTTTGTCGGTATAGATTACCGTTGCTCTTACAGGCAACGTTCGCGTCTCGACATTCTCAACACCGCTTGTGGCCTCCGCATCGTCCGCGACTCCGTCACTTATTACATCAATCGCGGGCAAGTCGGTCTTGGCGAATGGTATGGCGCGCCAAAGCCACGACGGCCCGGGAATGAATCCTGCGGCGATTTGCGCTTCCATTTGCGCGAGGATTGCGGTTGTCTTGTCGGCCGTCGGAGACGCAAGTGTCTGTCGATTTTGAACGATGGGCGCGTCATCGGGACTGCCGGGAGCCGTGCGATATTTAATTGTCAGCGTCGATGTTTGATTCGCAAATTTGTTTTCGTCCTGGATTTTGTCCGGCTTGCCTTTGTCGATGTCGGTTGAGAAGGTGAGACCGCCCCACGTGAAATCAATTCCGACAGCTTTGACGGTATCGGCGACCATCATGCCGAGGACAGCAAGTGCATCAGTGCCCGGTATTGATGCGCACGTGTGCTCGATACGGACATGCAATATCCTGTTCCAGCAGCCAAGCGGTCCATCAGCGCCGAGCGAATCGATTGTTTCCGGACCGTCTTTAACATCGAGGTGGTAGATCGTCGTGGTAAGTTGCGGGAGAGGCATCTGATGCCATTCTCCGAGATAGTTCCCCGCGTCTGTGTGGTAACCGTTTGCCTTGAGTATCTTTGCAAGACGTGTCTTGATCGCATCAATGATTTGTTGGTGACGGATACTCACGGCAGTTCCTCCGAAAGTATCCATTCAATCGTGCCCTCGGTCGTCGGTTTCGGGGCGATCAGATAGTAACTATACAATGCCGCACCGATTGTCGGTGTGCCATCATCTGCGAACGTCACGTCGTTGATGTCGATCTGGAGATTAATATCGGCATCGGTGGTGTCCGCCGCACGAGTTTCGAGCGTCGGGGATGCGGTGACTATCTGGGCATCCCCGATTGTCGCGTCGGTGTTCACGCGGCTAAACAGCACGGGGATGACAACATTCCCGCCGACGCGGTGAAGCGTAGCGGGGACGGTCAATTCGTAGTTGTCCTCAAAGAGGACGTCGACGTCGGGAAACGTGTTGGACATTGGGCATGCAAGTTTACTCCCCGCGGGATCTATCCCTCGGGGAGGGTTTGGTTAGTTATACTGTTTTTCGCCGACTGCGCAGACCGAGAACGCGAAGGATGGCGTTGCCCCAGCAATCGTCGCGATAACGCGAATGTATTTTTTGATGGCGCCTTTTTCGACTTGCATCTGCTGAAAACTATCAGTGGCGTCCGTGACCTGCGTGAATGCAAGTCCGGTCACATCTGCGAAGTCGCCGCTTGTTGTGGTGTCGCTCGTTTGGACCTTGACATCCAGCGTTGGGGTCGTTCCCGTTCCGGCAGCGGAATTAAGTATCAGTTTGAGTGATCCCTGGTATCCGGTCGTGTCTATCGCAGAGCCTGTAACCGTCGCTGTGGCGGTCTGAGAGGTCGCCACGTTAAAAGCATTTGTTACTCCATTTACGTCCATTGTATTGCCTCGTATGTTGTCGAGTTAATAAAAGTTGTCAGCGCATGGGATGCGTATTACCTTTGCCCTGATTTTTGTCGGGTTCGAGTTTCGGCCTTTCGGGTTGTGCCACGTAGGGCTTCGCCTGGTTCTGTCCGATGAGCAGAGCCGCTTCGCTCTTACCCGCATCGACCACATCCCCGGGTTTCAGTAACTTCCCGTTTAGGTTTGTGCCGTGGGTGATTTCGATCTTCATTTGTTCCTCGATTTAGGAGTAGGGCGGTCTATGGACCGCCCTTACTCGGTTATCTGTTATTGCGCACCGCTGTCGGTGGACGGGCAGAAACTGGCGGGATGCCGCGCAGCTACGTCGCCCATCATGGCTATGGTGACTTTGACTTTCGGGGCCAGCGAATAGGGATCACTGATCAACTGAATTCCTGCAAAGGTTGCGAGAAACAGATCCAGCCAATTGCCAAACAGCACGAGGTCGTTCGGCATCTGGTTGGTCACGAAGGCGGGATAACCGTTCGGCCGGCCGTCTTCGCCCCACAGGAACATGGGCCACGTCGAGGTCTTCGGAATGTTTTTCCAGCGGTCTTGCACCCCAGGCGTGGTCATCCAGGCAAGTTTGCCTTTCAGCGCGTTGGCCTGTCCGAGGGCCTTTTCGAAACTCGTGACCTTTGCCCACGTGGCGGCTGCACCAAATGTGACCGGCGAGGAAAGTCCGGTCGGTATGTTAAGGATACCGAGCGGTTCGCCTGCCGCACCCGCACCATTGAGCGCAGCGCGGTCGTACTCGATGTTTATGACCTGCAAAAGGTCTTCTTGCACTACGCGCTCGACATCGGGAGAGGTCTGGTTGATTAGGGTGTAGTCGATGATCGTCTGCGCCGTCAACGGTTTCGGTTCTATGGTTACATCACCGACCGTGAGATCGGAGTCCGTCGGCGTGCTGGACCATGCGGCGGTCGCAGCGGCGGTCTGGCGCGGAAAGATCACTTTCCCGGAGAGACCATCCAACCGTCTCGCACCAGCTTGTTCCACCATGGGCTGGTTTCTGAGCAGTTCGATGAACTCGCTACCCATGACGGTTATTTTGCCCAATGCTCCGGCAGCATTGTAGTCACCGAGGTTTAACTCACGTTTGCCGGAGTTCCTCTTCGGCCAGAATATGGTTGCCGGGATGAAGGTGGCATTTTCACGGCGCGAAATTCCACTCTCTTTTGCCAGTCTTTCGACGTGCTGGTCCATCTCTTTCTCAAGTCCCTCAAGTGGTCTGCCGCCGCGCATGGAACTGCGCACTATTTTGAGCAGCGAGTAGCCCTGCAGGTCTTTTTCTCTGATGCCTTCGAAGTTGTCGTTGCCGGTCGCCGGGATGTCAATTGTCTTCGAGCCGGGAATCGCGTCGACCAGCTTGGCGCGGAACTCTTCGAGTGGCATGTCGTTCTCTTTCGCGGCTGTTACGAGTTGCCGCACGGATTCGTGTTGTCCGAATTTTTCAAGGGTCTTGTCGAACTCGGCGGTGACCGCGCGAATCCGATCCCGCTCCTGCTTTCTGATGTCATCAGGAGTCGGCTGATTTGTGGGTTCAGGCATTGTCCTGTCTCCTTTGATTTTGATTATGTGATTCTCCGCCGACTCTGTTTTAGGCGGAGCGTTGAAACTTCTTTGCATTATCTCGTGCAACTCAGCGGTGAGTTCGTCGAGTCCTCGTCCGTGCAGAGTTGCGCGGACTTCTTCCGGCAAACTTCTGAGCATCTTCGCGGCGGCATCCGCACCGATGATTACGGCGGATGCTTCGAGTATTTGTGGATTCGGTACGACGCGGCACGGTCCTGCAAATTCACGGCCGTTGATTACGCCGGTTGCTCCCTCGTCTACCTCGTAGTAGTTGTCGTAATCGTAGCCGATGGATACGTCTGTGAGATGTCCCTCCCGAGCCTTAGTCTCGGTGTCTGCCTCGGTTGAGCTGAAAACGAGATCGCCGGTCGCGTTCGCGCCGGGCTGGCAGTTGCGGACCGAGCCAAGTAGATTCTTGACCGTCGAGCGGTCGTGCGAGTCGATGAACGGTATTTGCCCACTCGGAGGAAATTGAGCGCTTTCGGTAAGCAGGTATTCTCTAACGAGTCCATTCCAGGGATCCCACACATCGACACCTTGATTTGTCGCCAGCGTTGCCGGAATGGAGTGCTCTTCGGCGTTGTACATCGACGGGTCCATCGTCATGGCACGGTGGATGAGTTTCCCCTTTCCGCGCTCGTGGTGCGTGATGCCCGCGCGCCCTTTTTCCTTTTTGTCGATCTTGTCGACGAGACTTCCAGCGGCATCGAAGATATCTGTGGCGTCCTGCTGGCCTGCACGTTGGCGGATCGCGGTCAGTGCCGCGCGGTAGACTTTTCCGTTTTTGCCGAAGGGATATTTAAAATGCGCCTTGGTCTTTTCGTTTTCGGAGTCGTCGAGGCCGAGAAACCATTTCTCGTACTCAGCCCAGTCGTCACCCTTGTCGCCGAGAAGCTTATTCTCGTCCTGAGCAGACATCGACCATGATGCGGTCGCGTTGTATTTGCCAGCGTCGATGAGACTCACGGCGTTGGCTCTGCCGGTGCCGTTTAGTTTGACAGCCATTATGATACCTCAATTTTGTATTTGTGCCCGTTGCGGGAGTTAAGCATGGTTTCGATCTGCCCAAGTAAACCGCGGTCGATTGCTTCGCTCTCGGCGTCTTCGGCACGTGCGCGAGCGTTCGGGTCTTTCGACGGGTCGGCATTGATTGCGCTCTCAGCGCCGCCCGATCCGAGGACTTTTATTTCGTCGACTTTGGTGAGAATGTTGTATTTCGCCCGCAACTCTTTTTCGTGTCCAAGTTCCCGGTAGATGTCCTCGATGTCGTCGCCGTTCTCGGCGGCGATATGTGTCGCGCTCGTAAGTCCTGCCTGCATGGCGAGGACGTTTGCCGCCATATCTTTCAGAGGATCAACCCAATCCCAACGTCGGCCCACGAAGTAGGGTTGGTTGAATTTGTCGTACTTCGCCAGCGGCAACGGTCCGCGTCCGACCTGAACACGTCCGAGAGCAAGCGTGTACTGCAACCAGACGGCGAAGAGAGGTTCGAGAATCGCCTCGACGAAACTTTCCTGGTGCATCTTCCACGTGTCTCGCTCGGTCTTGAGTTCTTGGCGGCTCGACGAATAGCTTGTCAGCGAATAGTCTGACGAGAGGGACGAATAAGCGACGTTGAGACCGCTTGCGATGCGGCGTATCATTGCGACGGTGAATGGATCGTACTGCGTGTTCGGATATTTTGTGTCCCACGATTGGAAGGTCGCGCCTGCGGGAAGTACTTCGACGCTTCCGGGTTCTGCAGATTTGACGATGGATACGTCCATCTCTGCGTCATCGTCCTCGTCCTGCATGTCCGATTCCGGTGTGAGCGGATTATCGAGGTGCGGGGAAACAAATCCCATGTTTGAGGCGCCGATCCTTGCGGCAAGAAGGGCGGCTTTGTCTGAACCGAGCAAATCTTTGAGTTGTACCATGACACTTGCCATGGTGGACATGCCGCGGGATTGATCTGCGTAGTCGTGATCGGGAATCCAATGCAGCATTTCGGATGCGGGAATGCGAATGCTTGCGGTCTCGACGTTGTAACTTTGATAGAGTGCGCCGACGGGGTCCTGACGCACCCAGTAGGCGACCGGCGTCCTCTGTTGGTCCATTTCGACACCGAGGCGGATCGAATTCCCGTTCGGGAGATGTTCGTCGTTTTTGCGTTCGTCTATAGCATCAGGTGGAATCAATTGGACTTTGATTCCGTATTTAAAATTCTTCGGATTGGTGACGATGTGTAGAAACGCTTCGCCGTCGCGAAGGCCATATTTTGTCAGCACCCATTGGGCGCGTACCCCCGAGAATCTGCCGTTAACGGAAAAGTTTCCGCGCCGGAAGAAATCTCGCCACGCGTCCTGGAGAGCGTTGTTTGCGAGGGTGTCGAGTGTCCCGTCTGGCTCCTTCGCTTGATTTTTCAGGGTGAATCCGAACGGACCGGGAATGTTTGTGATGCCAAGATCGATGTATCTCTTGCCGAGTGGGTTGTTTTTGTTGATGTCCCGCGCGCGCTCACGTACCTGGAAAATGTTGTTTCGAATGTCGCCGTCGATACTCATTGCGGCGACGATCCAGTCGCTCATAAGTCTGCCGAATTGTCCGGCAGCGTAGGCGCGTTTACCGTGGCCGCGTGCCTGCTTCAACTCCAATTTTGTCGCGAGTCCAAAGAGGTTTAGTGCGCGTGCCATGATGTCCCGTTTCACTGGCTGACTCCCCAATTATTCCCGGACCCGAGGTCGAACTTGATCGTGTTCTGGACCTTCCTGCCCTTCGTCTGCTTCCGCATTCGCTCGCGACGTTTGCGGGCAACGAGTTCGCGGAAATGCAGAATCTCAATTCTGATTTCCTTCATCGTCATGTAGCCGATCTGCTTCCCGTTGACCGAGCGTGTCATCTCCGCGCGGGTGGCACGGTGCGCGGCCATGGCTTCGAGTGCGGCGAGTATCTGCTCGTCGGGATCGCGTGCCTCATAACCCGCAGCGACGCTCGAAAGGTCGGGTGTGATCTTGATTTGTCCTTCCCGCAACGTGTATGAGTTCGTGCCGTCGGTAAATCGTGCGATGAATTTGTAATACAAATCCGTCGAGCCGACATTCATGGCGGCGGAAGCGGTTGCGGAAATTGTCAGGACAAAATCACCGGAGGTTTTATCGGCGATGAAGTTCTTCGGGATGCTTCCGGCGAAGAAATATTTTAAGTCGAATGTGGTGGTGGGATAATCGGGATAGTCAGCGGACTTGATGGTCCATGTTGCGGTGTCGCCCGCAACGATCGTTGTCGGCTCGCGGTAGAGGACTTCCATCGCGAGTAAATTGCGTGATTGTGGAAGTGCTTCCTACGTCGAGAAACGTCGGAAATTGGAAGGCTACCATTCTGGGCCGCCGATTTTCCAGGTGCTCTCGCGGCGGATCAACTTTTTCGGTTTGTCGCGGGCCGATTCGATGTTCTGTCGCGGCGCGAATGTGACGAGCAATTTGAAGTCGGCGGAGTTGACCGATGCGAGAATGCGATTGCATAGTTCAGCGACGCTCATATCGAGCGAAGTCGAAGCTTTCAACAGTCTGGTTTTATTCTCGTCGGTTAGATCGATGTGCATGAGTATTATTTGCGCAATTCGTTAGGTGATATCGATATCGCTGACAGTATCAGTCGCCAAATGGGTTTCTTGCCGGTCGGCGTACGAGGCGGCGCCCCTTGCGTTTCTGTTGAGGTGGGAGCGACTGCCCGGATTGTTCTGTCTCCCGGGCAGGTCGCGCCTTTATCTTCACGGCGGCCCGCTGCATTCTGCGAGCTGCCTGCTTAATATCTCCCCGCCACATTTCGCGTGCAGCGAGACAGTAATTTCTGAGATCGAGTGCCTCATTGCGGCGACTTTCTAATTTTTTCTCCCAGACCCACTTGACGAATCCGTGTTTGTCTCGCTTCGGACGTTTTATCTCCGATGTCAACTCGTCGAAGTACGTTTCATCAGCGACGCCGTCGCGGAAGTGCATCCAGCGTGGACCACCCATGGTTTGGCGTGGATTGCCGTCCTGATCTTTTCCATTCAGCATCATGCGGAGCCGATCCATGATCTCTTCTTTGCCGGAATCGACTCCCAATGTCCAAAGCGGGATGTGCTCTTTGTTTTTCCTACTCAGTGCGTAGAGCAATCTTATTCCCTCACCGCCGCGGCCGCGAATGCCGTAGCACGTGCGGCCATGATTGAGTCGGTCGCGGACGTATTTGTAAGCATCGTTCGTAAAATGCCCGTGCGTGTCAACGACTTCCACATCGACCGTCTTGTTAAATCCGAGTGCATGCGGCCACGCGATGTCGTGGTAATCTCCGAGTGCCTTCCACACGCGCGGCTCGCCGGGCGATCCCTCGAACGTCTGTACGTCCCATTGCCAGATTTCTTCCCCGACGCCGAAACCGATAATTTCCGTTTTCAGCCAGCCGTCCTGCACATCTGTCGCGGCGACGAGAAGCGCGACTCCGGCAGGAAGTGCCTCGTATTTTTCGACGAAGGGCGCGAGAGTCGAGGTGCGTACCTGTATCCCTTCGTCACGTTCGAATGTCTCGGCAAATTTTGTGTTGATTACGACCTGACGGCTCTCACGGTTATGCACGGAGGTGATCCAATCTGCAGCAATGCTCGTCCATGTCATCCACGGCGAGACGAATGATCCGACATGAAATCCACGATGTGAACGGATGTGTTTTTTCTCGGGTATCCAGATGCCGGTCTTTTTGAGCCAATCCATTTTCCCGCGCTCATACGTGATGGTCCCGCATGTCTCGCAGACAAACCATGCTCCCAACGGATCGCCCGCGATAACTTTCTCTTTGTCATAAACCATGAACATGGCGGGGAGATGTGGGTCGTAATTGTTCTTCCGAAAAAACGACTTGTCGGAAAAGAGCAGTGTGCGCAGCTCACCACAGCCGGGGCAACGGACGTAGTAATGCGATTTATCCGATGTCTCATACTCTTTGGCGATCAGCGAACTCCCCTCAATCTTCGGGTGGCCCTCTTTGATAAACTTGTGCGTGGTACGATAGTTCACGAGTCGGTTGCGGGCAAGGTCGACAGGATTGCCTGACGTGCCGACGCTCACGGGAAAGTCGTCGAGGTCTGACAGCATCATGTACCTGATCGTGTCCATTTGATAAGTGTGTTCCGAGTTGCCGGTGGCGACGATGACGAATCCGCCGTCGAAGGTCTTGAATAAAATCTCGTCGGACTTTTCGCGGCGTCCGGTCTTTTCCATCGGTGACAGCGGCACCGGATGGAGTTTGCCGGTCAGACATTCTGTGTCGCGAATCATCGGGTCTAATTTGGTTTTGCTCCACTTGCGCGCCTTCTCTTTTGACGGGAACACTATTTCTGTCGGCCCGGGATCATGCTCGATTATGTAGCCGAGCGTATTGTCGATCAAAGCCTCCGTGCCACCGATGCGAGTCGGCTTCATAAACGTGATCTCGCGGACAGCGTCATCGGTAATGGCATCCATTATCTCTGTCATGTACGGCACGCGCTCGGTGTGCCATGGTCCGGCCTCGCCCTCAGGTGCGCTTTCGGCGCTTAGAACCCGATGCGCGTCGGACCATTGGCTTAACGTCAGATGTTCCCTCGGGTGGAAGAGTCTTCGGATTCTGCTTTCGAATTCTTCCTCCCCCGGCCAGTTGTCGAAGCTCCGCGCCGGGTTTAGTTCTAGCGTGTCGGTTGCGTTCGATCTCGCGGTCGATGTCTGCATTTTCCTTGTCAATTAATTCTTTAATTCGGTGCGCGATGTCGCCCTCGAATTGCGCGGCCACTTTTGTTCCCATCTGACGACGGCGGTCGATGAGGGTTTTCAAAATTCTTGTGTACAGCGCCAACGCAAAAGTTTTCGGGATTAATTCTCCTTCGCGTTTTGCCAGGTCATACTCTTTGATTTTCAGTTCGACTTCCTTCAGCCGTTGCTCTATGTTTGGGACTCCTTTGTCGCGCGCCTGATTGATCTGATACTTGAGATGGTCGATGTACCAATGGACGCATTTGACGAGATCGTATTGTCCGCGTGCCTCGCGAGGAAAATCTTGTTCTTTGACGAGACGGTTGATCCAGCGGGGTTCTACATTGAGCACCAGCGCGATCCGATCGAGGGTAACGTGATTTGCCTTTACGCGGCCGATCTTCTTCATCCCTTACCTTTCATGGCGCGGCGTGAGTTCTATTTTTATTCATTTCCTTACCTATAAGGGGGTTGTAGGGGGTTCCACGCTGTTTTGGCGTACAAAATAGAACCGAACTGTGATTTTACGGATTGGTGTATACGGGAATTCAGCGCCTTGCATGACCGCCATGGCGATGCTGAAAAGGACCCGCCGTGTCTTGAAATCTACAATCATTTCATCGAGTCCAGTTTCTTCCGAAAGAGATCCGCGAAGGTTGATGCCATGAAGGATTGCAGCGCCTCCATGATTGACTTCGTCCGAAGGAGTTGCGACACGCTGACCATGCGGTATGGTCTGAATCGATCTGAGCCGATTGCTCCTTGTGGTGGATTGGATACCTCATTGCCGCCGCGAAAGATAAACCCATGCGGCAGTACATGCGTGTCGCCTTTGAGTCCTGTGAACTGCAACGGTACGCGAGACTTAACCGGAACGCCTTTCTGCTTCATCGTTTGCCTACGATTGGCAACGAATGGAGCAATGGGAATCTTCCGCGAGGTGACAACAAGTCTGCCCTCCAGTTTGTACTGGTCGGCGCCGTGAACCGAGAATAGTGCACCGAGGTTGATCTTTGCTTTGCGCAGAAGTGGATACGTTGCGTTGAGTTGTCGCCTCGCTTCTGCGCGCGTGCGCCGCATCGTGTCTGTGATCGCGTATGCGGCAATGTCAGGGTATCTAACCGCCTGTCTCTTGAGTTGTGGCGGCACGACAAACTTTATGTTAAACATGGTCTGGCATCCTGGTCTTCAGAAAAGTTAGATATAGGGCTTGGGCGTTCGGAGCGTGAATGCAAATACGTCCGTCGGCGCGAAACTCGCGCGACGGCACGTCTTGGTCGATCAGAAATGACGTAAATTGTTCCGCCTCGCGTTCGTCGCCGAAGAACTTTTGGTTGGGGGGTTCTTGTTTGGGCGGCGTGAAGGGGCGCCGAGCGGCAGATGTCACGCGTCTGGACTCAGCCATGTTGTCGACGATTGCGAGAAAGTACCGGAACGACTTTGCACCGGCACTCGTCGCCCAAGAATTGAACGCCTTTTCGACATCCGGCAATTGCAGGTGTCTGTTATCGACCATACGCGCGATCCCGCTGAGACGATCTTCCTCGATAAAATTCAGCATTCGGCCGAGCACGCGCATTGCAGCGTGACGCAGGCTGACGGATTCACGTGCGAGTTTAATTTCGATCCGGTCAATCGCCGGTTGCATCAATTCGATCTGCTCACTCATTATTTTTTCTCCTTGAGCCGAACCATTTTGATTGTGACGCCGCCGATTTCCATCTCAAACTCTTGCCAGATCGCTTTAACAGCGTACTGGCTCGCGTACTTGGAATAGTAACGCTGTCCCGTTGGGACGGAGATGGTTTCGGTTCCCGTGGCGGCATCTTGGCACGCTGCCGGAATGAATTCCTGCACCGGTATTGCCTCATGTTGCTTCAAGAGTCGATTCCCCGCCTTCACGAACCTAGGTTCGATCTCAATATTTCTCAGCAAAGTCTTGAATTCTATTCTGATTTTGTCGTTTTCATCTCTTTTTCCAATCTCACACACACCCATAGTGTACTTCTTCAGCCTCTTGGAACTCAGGAACTTAGGCGATTTGGACCATGCTCCAATTTTTTCCTTGCGCAAATTGCATGACTGGTGCGCGAGACCTAAGTTGTCGAGTTCATCACCACTTAGGTTGTTTTTGTGCTCCAGTACCAATTTGCTGATTCCGAGGGAGTCCAGTTCTAAAAGTGTTTGATATTCCGAGGGTTCCAAAGGCTTTCCGTTTATAATTCCAAGTTTTCGGGCGAGGTCGAGTATGTCTTGCTTTGACAGGCCGTCCTGCCACGGCTTCCCGCAGATGTAGCAATTCAACCCGTCCCGCTTTGCGACGGCCAATTTTAAATCACGTCTTTTCGCCGAGTTCACTTCCGTCCTTCTCTGCGCGACTCGCGCATTGCGTTATTGCGGTTGTTATCTGACAATGCGCTCGAATTTATGGGGCGGCGCATGGCGTGGTTAATCAAATTCCCGATTTCCGAAATGGTCATTGATGAATTCATATAGCACGCAGACAACGAAAACCGACAGCGCCGCTACTATGATGGTGAGTGCCCCTAATCCAATAATTTCTAAAATTCTAATATACGTGTCCATGTTATTTTCCTCCCTTAGTTTGCGCCATGCGCCGCAAGAGCGCACAGCAGATAACAGCGAGAAAGAAGACACTCGTCATTGAGCACATCTCGTTCTCGCTTCATTAAAACGACTTCTTTCTCGTACCATGTTATACGCCATGTGCTTCGTTATTTGTATGTGGCGCACGACTCTGCGATGCTTTCCAGGCATCCAGACTGTCAACGACTGCCACTTTTTTCCAGTGGGGTATTTGCTGGGCACGCGCTTTCTTGAGGACACCACGAGTTGCTGTGCTTTGGAAGGTCGTCTCATATATTCGCCACTTGTTTTCATCAACCATCCTAACGCCAGATGGATGAGGCGGCATAAACTCAGCTCGGTAGAGTTGCGTGCCAATGTAGAACTGTTCACTCAAGTCACTCATGTTTTTTCCTTCCATCGTGCGCCAAGAAGCACACGGACGCATAACAAGGATGAAAAAGACGCTCATCCTTGAAAATGTTTCGAGTTCGCTTCATGTCGGAAGCCGCCACGACTTTTTCATCTCGCCCGTTGGTCGCAATTGCGGCTATCATGGTTCGCAGACTTCCTGTCTGCTTGAGATTTCAAAGCGAATTTTTTCCTGTAAAGGATGCTTATCTACTCTTGGTCGGGATTCCCTGTGCCAACTTCCTCCACTTGTCTCTCCAACAATTCTCCATCCTGCCGCTTTCAAACTCACTCCTGTTTCTGATTTAAGAATATATGTTATCAATTTCCTATAGCCCATCGCCCGCGCTGCCCGCCATGCAGCTGCGTATAAGATAGAACAGGCGTTGGGCGTTCCGTCGGTTGCCAGTCTCGTGAGCTCCATTGTCCAACCGTTGTCTGCGTTCCTCGCAACCGGTCTCCCGATCGTTGCGACGCCAACTATCTTTTCCCCGTCAGAACATCCGATTGAAAATTTATGGCCTTGCGGTGGTTTGTGGTGCCTGTGGTGTTGCTGAATGAATGCAACCGCCTCAGCGAATTCAATCGGTACTACATAGAGTTTCTTCGGCAAAATACGCATCATCACAGCGCGACCGCCCTTTCTGATTCGGGTATCTCGTTTCCCCAAACGTCCCAACCGTCGCTTCGCCGCCGCGCGAACAATTCTATACGATCGAGTGATTCGGGCATCGCTTCTTCGATCAGTTTTCTAAACTCTTCTGGCTTCTGGCTATGCCGCTCCACCCTCGCCTGGATAAAATTAGGTTTCTGGCATCGGAAGGCTTTTACTTTTCCGCGAATACCAACCAGCAAATGTTCTGTCTGTCCACGGAAATAATATCCCATGCCGAGGCTCATGATCTTCCTCCATGTTATCATGGTCTTGTATCTGTAACCCCATGCTTCCATTACTTGTATCGCCTCGGACAGGAGCGGAACAGTTGCCCAGAGAAAAAGCACGGAGTTTTTGTCTGCAATTTCTTTCACCTTAAGATTTTTGAGGTCTTCCAAGTTCATCGTCGGATATTGCGCTGCGGCTCCGCTCCTCATGGATCCGCCTGTTCTCCTGTTGCGGTATTCCCAAGGAGGATCGGCGTAAATTACATTATATCGTTTTTTCATGGTTCCTTGGCAGCCGCGCGCACATCGCCACGTTACGCGCCATCTTTTATTTCCTCCTCGAATTTCTCGTCCTGGAGCGCTGATTCGAATAGCGTCGGCTCCTGATCGTCGAAGCGCGACATTTTCTTGGCCCTCAGCCAGATTGCGCGAGCCTGATCCTGCATGCGTTTGATGGTCGGGAGCAACTCTTCCGGGTTGCGTGCGTAGAAACATCCGTACGGCTCCTGATTCGCCGTCGCAATTTTCCACCCTTCGTCCCTCAACTGCTCCACCATGGCAGCGATTCGCCGCCAGCCACTTGTTTTTTTTGTCTCGGGGAAAAACTCTTCTGCCAGCGCGTCGTATGTGACCGGATGTTTTTGCGTCGCCACCTGAATACGCTGCAGAATGTGCCTGATGAGCCGCTCGTTATCCTGCCGCTTGCCGTTTATGATCGCCACGGGTCCCTTGGCTCCAATGATACATATTTAGTTGGGCGGCGAATCGGATCGGGTTCTTTTCTCGCGCCGAATATTTCGAGCACGGTCTCTTCTTTTTCTGACTTCTCCTGTCTGTACTCAACCTCTATCCACAACGGCGAGTCGTCGCGGATCCAAAACCATTTCTTGAGGAAATCAAGGATCGGTTTGCATCCAGCGACCAGGTTGTCATAATCAAGAGCCGTTCTCCGCCGCGCGGTGATGACCACCTTCCTTTTTCGCGACGGCACGCCGGGCGCAACTTTAACAAATAGCTTGAGCACCTCAAACCATTTTTTTTTATAAGCCTCGTAAACGTACCATGGGCGCCAGAGCCATTTGTTAGCGGACTCAACGCGCTTAGGAACGGTGGCGGACGTCAACTTATACATCGTCGTGCTCCAACAACTTCGAGGTGTTATCGACCAGCAACTGCAGGCCGTGGATGACTTCGGTGAGGTCATACATTCCAACCATTCCGAGGATGTCGCGTCCTCTTGCGAGGTGCTGCGAGAATCGCGCGCGGTCGACGTCCGTCACTGGTATGTTGTAGGTGAAGACATCCCTCCAGCTTGTTAGCTCGAACAGCACCTTCTCCAGGTCGCTAAGTTGAGATCGCGCCTTAACTTTTGCTTCCGCCCTCTCAAGAGCAACCTGTGCCCCCGTTTTATTCTCCACGGTCATCCCGATAACCTCTCAGCGCTGACCAAACCTCCATCATCACCGAATCGCGGCGACGAGAGCGCTCGTAAAAAAAGGGAATGTAGATGAAATAACCGTACAGCAGAATCGCCACGCCGAACGCGATTGCGAAAGCTGAGGTTTTCAGGATGACGCACCCGGCAAGTTGGACGGCCGACCACGATGGATCAACCTCTATTTGGACGGCGGTTGGAAAACCGAGCAGGCTCCAGAAGCCGAACGCCAACAGGGACAAGACGGTTGAGATCGACATGACGCCAGGGAGTCCGGGCCGAACCGCGTCCCAATATTTTGCCGCCGCGAGGCCCACGGACGCGGTCTGGTGTTTGATGCCTTTCTTTTTGCAGTCCCACCACGCGCGGGCGAGGGTGCGCCAAAGTCCACATCCGGCAGCCTGCCCGACGCGTTTTCCGTCATTGACGAACGCCGTTGTCTCGCCGCGCTTCGACATTGAATAGATTGATACGGTTATCATGACAGATCCTTTCTGGATTGCTGTAGCTTGCCGGTGATCTCAGAGATGCGGCCCGCGTCGCGGACCGACGCCGCCAGCTCGGCATCTTTGATGTCCATCTCGACCCTCTCAGCCAGGTCGTCCTTTCCGCTTGCGCGAAGATCGCGCGCGAGGTCCCGACTCATGCTCATCTCGAAAAATAGTGCATCGTACAGCGGGGAGAATCTCATCTGCCTACCTCTTCCTCAATCTCGTCGAAAATTGAAAGCTGAAGGCGTGAGCCGTTCAGATATGCCGTCGCCTCGGAGACCAGAACTTCAATGTCGGCGACTACGTCACCCGCTTTCACGTAACTCAAAGTGAGACCGACTGGCGTCTTCAGCCTCAAATCTCCCTGGCAGTGCGTCACCGTCCGCCAGCCCCCAATTGACAGCTTCGCCTTCCCCTTGTTGTCTGCCAATTCAATGTCTGTGACCATGATGGCAGCGATACTCTCCGCAGTCAAGGGATAGTCGCAGATCTCATTGAGGTATTTGCGGAAGGCCGCGAATGCGTTACAAAAACTCTTAGCAGGCGTGTCCTTCGATGCCGCCACCAAGACAGCCTGCGGCTCAGAGGGCTTGCCAACTGAGTAAACTATCTTCGTCCACTCGCCGTCGGCGCTGATTTTGCGGATCGTAAGTTGATTCGGTCCGTCATTGATCTTTGCCAACGCATCTAAATCCGTTTTCGTTACGTCATCACGCTTTGGCATTATGGTTTCCTCTTTCTTATGCCTTCGATGATTTCCGATACGACTTCGTCGACCGAGTCGCCCGGCTCGAACCGGTGGGCCAGAACAAATTCGTCTACCTCGGATTCGACGAATCGCCATTCCTTCCCGATCTTGTAAGCCGGTAGTTCGCCCGCGCGTGTCTTGCGCGCGATGACCTTGCGATTCATCTGCAACTTTTCAGCAACCTGGTCGGTGGTGAGGAAGGTCATTGACTTGCTTTCTTCCTGCTCCATTTTGGCGACAAACACAGTCTGCCAAATTGATCCGGTTTAACTCTAGGAACGCGAGGCATCGGCGAAAATGTGCCAAAGTGCTCTCGGTGAATGTTATGACGCGGGCGCACTGATGCGCCACTGAGGTGGCTCTTGTGACGACTGTCTCCCTGATCTGTGTATTCTGAGTATGCCTTTCTCACGCTCTCTTTGTCGGACTTGCCGGAGAGGAATAAGACCAGAGTGGAGAGAAAATATAGGTGCGCTTTGGCCCGTTCGGACTTGTCTTTCATTACTTTACTTTCTTTAGATTTCCGCTTTGTGATTTCAGTCTCAATGCCCAGATAAGTTTGTCCAACTCGTCAAGCGCCTTTGTCGCCGCGGCGGGTCTATGGTCCGAGATGGCTTTGATGAATGCCGCCTTGGAAACGTCCATCTCTATTAGATCGTGACTCACCGGCTCACCGTCCGTCGCGCCATTTGGGTTCTCGCGGACTTGAAATGTGAATCCTCCCAGGTGTCTCATAATTGCGAGCGCCAGCGGCCTCGTGCGCGGATCATCCTTGAGCGCGATTACAAAAGTGACTGGCATCGGTTGATCGCCGTTGACATAACGGGAGACTTGCGATTGACTGACAAGCGTCACTCGCGACAAAAGCGCCTGGTCTATCTCGGGATATTCTTCGCAGGTTTGGAGCACGATTTCGGTCAGCGCCGCCCTTGCCCGCTCTGTCGCCTCGGAAAAATCTCTCAATTTATTTTGCCCTTGTCCTGATTACGACATCCAAATGATGGATGTTTGCGATTCGGCCGATGAGGCGTGTCGCGCCTGCGTGCGTGAGTACACCGATTTTGACGAGGTTATTATTGATATCCCGGTGGTACATCTGGACGCTGCCGTCTTCGTCCGCCTCAAATTTGATCTTGAGATCATCGATGCTTTCAGTCGGGCGGTTCCTGGCTTCCGATTTCTTTGTGTTCATCTGTGCACCTCTTCGTATGCTTGCAGCGCTTCCCGGTCGAGTTGCGCGCGGGTACCGAACCTCATCGCGTCGTTGAAGGCATCCCTTGCAGCCGTTTTGTGCCTTTTCCAGAGTTCGAGCATTCGCTCGAAGGCCTGCAGGCTCTCGGCGCGCCGATTCCGAAGAAGTGCCACGGCGGCCTCGTCTGCTGACTTGCCAAATTCAATTGCGTGCATCGTGTCGGTAAAATCGGGTAATCTGTCCTGCATAAAGCAACCTCCCTTTATGCGTGCCACGTCATGGCACAGTTATTAGCTTGTAGTTGTACAAACAAGAGGGCGCACATGATCTATAATCCTGCCGGAAAATCGAACAGCTCTTCAACCTTCGCGTCAAGCACGCGCGCGATCTTCACAGCCTCGTCGTAGCGAGGTATAAAACCCTTCGTCCGAAATCCCTGCAGCCGCGGGTACTCGACTCCTGCGGCACGGGCAACTGCGGAGACGTTGACATGGTGACGCGCGACATACTCGGCGAATTTGCCCTTTGCCTGTGCTTTCTTTATCAATGTTTCCATTTTATATTCTCGTGCTAATTTTAACGCAGTAAGTATAATAGATTTATAGTAATGTGTCAAGAGCGTAATGCTAAAAAAGTAGGAAATGGAAAAATATATTTCGCGTGGCAAAAAACTTGCCGAATTTATCACTCAAAAAGGCTATTCTAAAGGAGAATTCGCCCGAAGGGTTGGCATCTATCCACAGAATGTCGCTCTATATTTGTCTGGTAAATTGGACCCTTTGAATCTGGTCGAGGGCCTTCGGCGGGAGGGATGCGACCTTAATTGGCTCTGCAACGATGACGCGGCCCCGGTTGTGCGCGAGAGCACACCCGAATATTCCGCCGATGAAGAAGCGGCAATCGAGGCCGAGGCGCAGAGATTGGCTCAAGTCGTCAAATATTCCGGCCCGGCGAACCCTTCCAAGCGGATCCGCGATGAGATGCTTGAGGTGTTCCGAAAGGTTGCGCGCGAAAAAATAACGCGGGAGAAAAAAGAGTCTTGACATGTATTTTCTTCACGGCTATATTCACCCTAACAAGATCAGGGGACGAGCATGGAGAACGTGGTCCGGGTCTTCAAGGCCCTGTTTGAGCGCGGGGCTAGCGTGAGGGAGATATTGAAGGAGGAAGGAATCAAGGTGAGGCGCGAGAACCTCCCTGCCGACGTGGGCGCGTGGTGCGTCCGGGACTCAGCGACCATCCACCTTTCCTCGCGGCTTTCGCTGGAGAACTCGCAACGGCAGGTCGTCCACGAACTTGGTCACCTCAAGGGGCTGGACGAAAGCGAGGCGAAGGTTCTCGCAGAGCTTTATCTCTTGTTTAAATCTCGTTCTGTTCCCGGCATCGACGTTCTACTTCTCGTTGCCATAGGAATTCAGTCACTGATGACGTAAATAAGGGAGGTTGGAATGAACAACATGGTTTCGCCCAGGAAGGCATTGACGATCTTTGCCCTCGCGTTGTTATTCGTTGTCGCGATCATAACGGTGGTAAACATTCCGAGGCCCAGTACTCCGTCGGCCAAAGATGCGACCGAAGGTTATCGCAGTCCGACCGTGACCGTCTCTTATGAGGTCATTGCAAAAAATCCCTTCACCGACTACAACGTCATCAACGTGACATACATGGACGCAACCGGAGGCATCCAACAATATTCACATTATAAGTCTCCCTTTCGGGTTTCCTTCTCGGCCGGCCGCGGGGCTGTTCTTTCGCTGAACGCTCAGCGGGATGACGATGGTGACGGTTCTGTTCGCGTCAACATATACATCGATGGGACGCTCTTTCGGACTGCGACTTCTCACGGCGATTATGCTCTTGCCCAGGTTGCCGGTCAAATACCGTAATATCCGCCAGGCATCTCTGTGAATGTCCTTTCCAAAATCACCGAGCGCGAGATTAGAAAGCATCTCGTTCGACGGGGCAAAAACGGAACCTTCGTTTTGCGATGGATGATCGGCGGCTATCCGATCTTCCGGTCGATGCAGACCGCCGACGCGCGCCAGGCTGTGCGTGTTGCTTCCGAAATCATCTCCGCCCTTGAGCAGCGTCGCCCGTCAAAGATGTTGCTCTCAGGTTTGCGCGACGCTTTCATCGAGCAGAATAAGTTCTCGTCCGGCTATCAGTCGACGATCCGTACCGCGTTTAATTCGTTCATCGAGTTCCGGGGCGACGTAAAGCTCTCAGCAATTCGGAGGAAGGATGCGCTTGAGTTTAAGTCCGCCCTCGAAAGGAAGGTGAAGCGGATCGATAAGGATTCCAACAAGCCGGTTATTGTCTCCGGCTATTGGGTGAACGGCGTCCAGCGTATCCTCCGCAGCGCGTTCAATTTCGCGACTGAGATGGAATGGCTTATCGGCGAGAATCCTTTCGCGCGGTTTCGCAAATCCGACGAGATGGTACGGCTCGCGCACAGTTACCGGCCGGAAGAGGCAGGGATGATTTTGGACAAGGCGAGGGAAATGTTCGGCCCGAATTTTTCAGCGGTGCTTGAAATCTATCTCTTAACCGGGATGAGGCGGGAAGAAGCTGTTAAGATCGAAAAGCGAATGCTTGACTTCAGCGCAGGGCTGTTGACTCTTCCCGCGGAGATCACAAAGAAGAAACGGGAGAGGATTATTCCCTTGACTGCGCGAGCTGTCTTGCTGTTCCAGTGGCTTTCGGCTCAGGGGCCGCGCCCGATCGATTGGGAGAAGGACACTATCAGCCATTATTTCGGGCGGATCCGGGACGCGCTCGGATTGACCGGCAAATTTCACGACCTGCGCAAAACGACAAACACCTGGCTTGCTGATGCGGGTCTCGTGGATGTCTATCGGGAGAAACTCCTCGGTCACGTCGACAAGGGCGTGAACGCTCGGAATTATACGAGCTACGAGATCGAGACGATGAGGGACGCGCTTGAGAAGGTGGCGGCGAAACTCGGAGCATCAGATAATTTTGTGCAGGATGCCCAAAAGGTTGCACAAAAATTTGCACAAAAAGTTTCTCAAAGCGCCTCAAAGTGCCCTGCCGAAAGCGCCAAAATGGAAAAATCTGGCGGATTGCGTTGAGTCGGAAGAGACTTCGGATCTGTCGGTTGGGGGTTCGAATCCCTCATGGCGCACTGAATTAAACTGTTTCCGAAGGGTCGCACAAAATTTGCACAAAGTCCGGCTAGACGCGCGCCTTGGGTTCTCGAAGGAGATCCGAGACTGATACGTTTAACGCTTCGGCAAGGGCTGCTAGCGTCGAAAGAGTGGGGTTGCCCTTTCCGTGTTCAATCGCTGAGATGCCCGGAAGGCGCGTGCCTGACCGAACCGACAGAGCGGCTTGGGTAAGTCCCTGCCTCCCGCGAAGGCGTTTCAGGTTCGCCGCGAGAGCCTTGGTGACCTCGTTCATTCTGCGGCTTGGTTGTTGGTTGTCGTTATGGCATCAAGTATGTCGCCTAACGCGTTGGACCGGTCATTACCGGTGCGGTGATTACCGCAGACGGTATGTTCCGACAGGCCGCCGTCGCCAAAATCAGCGATGCGATAACTCTCACCCGCCTCGATGCGCTTGCCGCAAGTCGGACAGATTGCGCCTATGCCCTGTACAATGCCGGGCTTGCCAGTTGGGTACATCGTAACCTCCATGAGTAGTATGTAATTGGGACATGGGATCAAAGTCTCATCGCCTGCTATTTTTGCTCCATCATCCACTTTTTTGCGATGGCCGCTTCTTCCTTCCCGTCATCGGACGTCTCGGAATGGCCAAAAAGCGACGTAAGGCCGTCGATACAGAGCGTCCAGCCTTGAGCGCGGAGGGTGTCGGCCTTGTTGTGGCTGGCAACTTTCCAACCATCATGTGTGTGCACAAAAAGCGCCTCATCGGCGTTCAAACGACGATATGCAAGGGCGTCGGCAAGATCGGCGTCGGCGTTTTTGCGCGTAAATACGTCAGTTACTGTTGGCATTATCGTGTCTCCTTATATTTTGGTTATAATTTTGGCGGCGATCTTTTCTTGCAGGATGTCGGTGCTAACAACCATAGATTTGCCGCTTGCGAGGTGCGTCATAACCATGGTCGGCCACCAATCATCATTGGTGTCACCCCTAGTGACTGTAATCTCGACTACGCCGGTCGGGCTATCGTACTTGCCCATCATGTCGGCAATACGGTCGCCATCAGCCATGTTGCGACGCACCCACTCTACAGTCATTGTCTGTGGCATTGTCTCATCTCCTGCATTTGATTTAATCGTAATCACGTATGTAGTATACTATATAAGTAAGACGATGTCAAGCCTTTTCGTGGGAAATCGTAATAGATGTGACTTGCGTCACGTGTGCGTGATAGGTGGGTCGGAAAAGCCGTCAGTGGCGAAGGATCACGGCGACTGTCTCGATCACGACGGCCGCGATTGATATGAGTCCAACCGTGCGCCATCTCTCGTCGCTCTCCCGGATGAATTTGGTGATGGTGACGATCCTAGTCCGTTCAATCCTCGGCAGGGGCTCGACCGCGACGAAAAAGGAATCGGCGACGGGGACGTAAGTCACGTCTATGTGGCCAACGGAATCAATGTCGGTGGAAAAATGCTTCGGCGCCATCGCTCGCAGGTACAGCGACCTGACCGAATCAATGCCGTCCCTGAGTCCGGCTTCGAAGATCGAATCTGCGAGCGTGGTGTCAAAGGCAGCCATGGTTGCCGTCGCTTTGCCTGCTTTTGTTTTGGCCGTGATTCTAATCGTGTCGCGCACGACTGTTGTGTCCGCCCGCGCTGTTTCGGCGATTTGCCGTCGCTCGTAGCTCCGGCCCCAAAAAAATGACCCGACAAGGCAGCCGATGAGCACAACCATGAATGCAAGTAGGCCCTTGGTGTTACTTTGCATTTTCCTTTCCCTTCTGCAGAACCTTCAGTCCGAGCATTGACGCAACCAGCGCGACAACCGTTGTCAACGTTGAGGCGATCATTTCCGGTTTTTCGAGTGTCACGTAGATGAGCGTAAAGGCAACGCTCGGAATGAGTATCAGAACGGCGATGAACACATTGAGCCGGGCCGAACTTGGATTACCGTTGGATTCCGAAAGCGCCTTGCAAATAAAATCCTTCATATCATGCCTCGTCGTTTAATCTGTTCAGCCAACCGCCTATGAATCGCGGTTGATCCAAGTTGAGGTAATAACTTTTTGCATTTTCCTTGAATCGTTCGATGAGCGATTCCTCGTCAAACATTGATACCGCAGCGATTGTTTGAGGTCCGATCCGCCCGTCGATCCCGATTTGCGCCCCCAGTTCGATGGCACCTTCTTGCATGAACCTGATTGCGCGTTGTGGTCCCACGTTGACGCCGATGTCGAATACTTTCGCAGCGAGACCGTCGTAAGGAATCGCCTCGAAGCCGTACTTCATCCAATAGTCTTCGAAGTATATTTTCTCGGCTTCTTTCACGCTGAGATTTTTTATGTCAAGGGAAGGATATTGTCTTTTGCTGATACCGTACTTCGTTTCGCCGCCCGGATCAGCGGGATTGTTGACGTAACCGCCTTCGTGCCGGAGGACGATTGTGATTGCCCTTATGAATTTTTCCGTCATTGCGCGACTCAGAATGGTCTAACTGACGTGACTAACTTGATGAGTAAGCCCTGGGTGCCAGCGAAGTAAAGGCCGAGTGCGGACAATATCACGATCAACGCGGACAACCTCGGATGTTGCTCGATGAGTCTGGATAGCGTTCGCCGTCGCTCATAGGCCTCCAGCGCCTGGGTGTGCAATTTAATCTTATTCTCGTGGTCAAGGATAATGTCCTTGAGTTGATATTGACGGCTAGAACCGTTGACCCCTACCGTGATTTGGAAGTAGGTGTCGATTTTTTGCGTGAAGTGGTTGATTGCTTGTCGTAATTCTCCGTGCGCTTCTTCCTGTTGCCGCATAAAGTTGTTGAGTCGCTCGGTCAGGACCGCTATCTCCGTTTGTTCTGGTCGTCGTGGCATTGCATCTCCTAATTTGATCTATAAGGTGTTCCGTTGAGCGAGCGGCCGCGAATAAGTCGCGACTGCGACATTGCACCTGCGGCGGATCCCGGGCCGGTTCTTGCTCCCGATGTCCCGCCATTGAACCCTCGCGACGGGGTTATGATTCCGCCGCCTGCCTGCGACTGCGCGATCTGCGCGCTCAGGCTGTTTGCAAATTTGCCGCCCCCGCCGACGCCTGCACCGATGCCTTCCGGCGCCTTTGCAAGGTCAACGCCGGTGGTCCAGATCGGTGCATTGTAAGTGTTGCCGCTAAAATTGTTGCCGCTTGAATCGTGGAGCAGCGAGCCAGTTCCCTCGTCAATCTTCCAGTAAAGCGCGAGGGTCGAATAGTTCGGATGCGCTGACCAAACTCTCTTTGTCATCCACTGTGCTATCGTGGGTTGGTCTAGCTCGACCGTCCAAACTCTAAAATCCTCGATGGCGCCGTTTAGAAATCGATTGTACGCCGGGAACGCAGCGAGAAGCAGCGGCATGTTGGAGTTGCCAATGAGGACAGGGATCCAAGCGCCAATTGTGCCGCTCAGCGTGAGTATCCCGTCAACATAATATCGTAGCTGGCCTCCAAGACCACCAACTGTTACAGCCAGATGGTGGAAGTTGGCATCGAGTGCATTGGGCTGCAGGTTAAGTGCGTTTGCGACGTTGTCTCCCGCTCTGACGTACGCTCGGCCGGAACTGTAATAGGCCCACAGAAAGGTGCCAGTGTAACCGCCGTTCCAGTTTGCCCAGATGCACGACTGCGCTTGGGTGTTATACCGCGCCCATATTTCGACGGAGAATTTACCCGTTATCAGCATTGGTGGGGCGATGCTCTGCGCGTACTGCGATGAGCCGTTAAATTGCAACGCTGGGGTGGTCATATCACTATCGTTCCCGGCGAGAACGCTTCCAACTCAATCGCGGGCGCGTCGTTGTAGTTGTATGATTTACGTTTGAGCAAGTTTTCATCGGCATTGAGGTAGACTGGCGGCCCACAGAGGCCATTCTGGTCGATCATGTAGAACGGCAGCATCATCCCCCGGACGGAGTTGGCTAACGTCAGAAGCGCATCACCATCCGCCTGGTTGATGTTTGACCAATTCCATTTCCACGTTTCGATTCCCGCGAATGGTTGTGATGAATACGGCGTCCCATTGACTGACCGGCGCGAATTTGTTTTGAATGTCTCACCGTGTTCACTCTGGGAATCGGGGGGCTGGGAGATTTCCGCACGTGCTCCGATGGAAAGGTTTCCGATCTGCGGAATCCCCGTCATGGCCGGAAAGGTGATCTGCCAATACCGAAATGTTTGGCTGGTGGCTTCCACCTCGATGTTGCCATAAGAATAGAAGGTTGCCGCAGGAATCGTCGCCCAGGTCGTCCAAGCATCGCCTGAATTGAGTTTGCCTTGCACCGTCACGGAATTGGCGCCGATGACGTCGTGGAGATTGTTGTTGCCAAAGACCAATGTATCTACCGCTCTCGCCGTACCGAGATCGATTGAAAGCGACTGCGCGAGCATATCACTTGATTTCCATACATGATTCGGATTTCTATCGAGCAGGTTACTCATAGGATTCGCAAGGTCTTGCTCCTCACTCATAGTGATCGTGGATCCTTCGAGGAACTGATGACAAAATTTAATGTTGCTCAAAATTGCACCGTGAGTTTCATGGAGCCGTCCTGGGCGATGTCCTGCTCAACGATAAGTCCTGTCGCGCTTTTTAAAATCTTTGTGGTAGTCAGATTTACTGCCGCGCCGTCGAAAATCTCGTATTCGGAGTTTGCGGCGGCCACGTCCAAAAGGAGCGGAGTGTGATCCTGTTTGACAAATTGCCAAAGATAAAAGGCGATATCCTTGATGATGTTGGCAGGGATAAAGTCGTTGCTCAATGAGAGCACCCGGTCGCTGGAGTATTGGCCCACATCGAAAGTTGTGCCGTCATAGGTGTGCGTGATGCCGTTGCTCGTGATGGAAACGAGATCGCATTTTGGCAGCAGCTCGCCTTCCTGTACGTCCGCGACGTTATTTTCATTGAGCGCGAAATGATTGGAGCCGATTATGAGATTGCCGGAATCGTCGACGCGGCGATATATGTTCGCGGCTTTCATGCTTGACAGTTTGCCGAGCAGCATGTAAGCCGTCAGCGCCTGCCCGATCGCGTCGTGGAGTGAAAGAGTCGAATAATCTATGTCCGCGAAACCCATTGCAATGACCGCGTTCCATTGGTAGAGGCGGCCGAGATAATCGAGCACGTAGATCGCGCCCGATATTTCCGCCCAGGGCGAACCGAACCGGTCAATGCGCATCGATGCGAGGTTATCGAGGGTGACGATCGTCGCGCCGTCGGAGATGGAAAAATATGTCCACGCGTTTTGCATGAAGGCGTTGCCGAGAATTTTTGTGCCGTCGAAGTAGAGGTAGCCGCAGCCGGATGCGGCAGCCATGTTGATAGAGCCGCCGGGTATCCATCGCCACAAAAGAGCGTTGATGGAATCGAAAAACCAGAGCACGTTATGGCTGAAATCGTATGTGATCGCGCCCCCCAGAACTGCGCCGTTATCGTCGTTGAATGTATTCGCCGTCGTGCCTGCGGTTTGCACCCATACGCCGCTTCCGTTCACGGTCCATTCGTCGAGGTACAATGCCATTCCATCCGATCTCGTGATCTTGACGGTCCCGGCATTTGCCTGCGTGAGCAAGGGTACGACATGGTCGCCTGTCGTCGGAATGACGTTGGTTTTGACGAGCGATCCTCCGGACGGAGTATAGAAATCGGCTCCCCACGACGCATCTCCGACGAATGCGCCATAGAGCGTGCCTGCTCCGTAATTGTAGTCGACAACGTCGATGCCGGATGGTATCGAACTACTTGTCAGCGTCGCTTCGGTCGTCGCCCATGCAGCGCCCGTGAGGTCCCACACCCGCAATTTTGTGACGGTGTCGGTCGTGTCTGCTCCGTAAGCAATCCAGAGATGATTATTTGTCGCATCGCGCCAGATGCGATTGATGTGATTGCCCGCCACGCCGATATCGAGTATCAGCGTGTAGGTGGATGTGGTCATGTTGCGCTGGAAAACTTTTGTACCGACCGCGATGAAGAGACCGCCAACGCCGTCGTCGACCATCGTCTGGCACTGCGAGCTGTCAAGCGTCGCGTCGTCCGGCGGTCGGTCGAGAAAACTGAGGCGGGGAGTCGAATCGAATGAATTGAGTTGCAAGGTGTCGAAATTGCAATTTGTGATTCCCTCGGCAGCGTAGAGTTTTGTCAGGAACACCTGCGCAGAAATAAAATTCCACATTAACGCCGGAAGCGCGTCGCCGGAAACACGCATGATGAATATTTCGTCGAGTGATTTTCCCGGGTCGATGTATGGCAGATCGGCATAGACTGTCACGCGCTGTGTGTCGTTGGCGGTCTTGTCCTGGGCGTTGCCTGCAGTGAGATTCGTTGTCGCGTAAATTATGATCGGTAAACCGCCATCGAGACTCAGCGAGGGAGCATAATCGGCAGCCTTGGCCCAGTGCGTTGAGTCCTGATCGGGTGTTGTCGTTCCGGTAATTGCAGCGATGCACACATAAGTCGTATCGTGATTCGTGCCGATCAGGTCGGTTCCATAGGTCGTCGAGTCATTGACGGCATAAGCCGTCCCGCTTATCCATGATCCCCTCGGATTGAGCACCGTGCCCTTATTATAGTTGTACGTCAGTTTATGAGGCCCGCGAAGCATCGGATAGCTCGCAACGTTTGTCGACACAATCTCGATGTTTGTTCTGAGCAGATACATCCCGTGCGGGCCGTTTTGGGCCGTCATGTTGACCGTCGCCGCCGCTATCCGATTGCCTAACTCGTCATAAGTGTATGCGCTTAAGGAATATTCGTCGGCGGTCTCGGTGGCCTTTAGCGTCGCTGGGTCTATGATGCCGGAGAAAACGTAGTTGACATCGGTCGCCATCGAGTTGTCGTCGAGTCCGAGTAACTCCTGGACTTTGATTTCCGCATATTGCCCGGCTGTCAGGTTGAATATGTTGGCCTTCCACCAGGTGATGTTGTCGACCGTCAAGGAAACGGAGTCAGACGAGAACGTCCCGAGTTGGAATTCAATTGCCGATTTTATCGTCGGGATCTCGCGGACGTACTCGGTTACGTCAATCCAGGGAACGCTGTTGTCCGTTAAAGCGAGCGTGAGGTCAGTCGTTTTGCGAACGTAAACCAGCCAGCGTGTCAGCCTTGCGGGCGAGTTGGCGGAAATAGACCAAAGCGATGAGGGTGTGATTCGCATCAGCTTCCCAGCGTCAGAACGTTGCGTTTGTTGACGAAAACGTCCTCGATTTTGCCGCCCGTCTTGCGGAGAGTATTGAGGATGGCTTTGCTTACAAATTCTTCGTCCGTCCCGTGCGCGTTGAAGTTCATGGTGAGATGGTAGGTCGCACCGCCGCCGATCGGGTTGTTCTTCTGTTGCTGCTCGGTCTGGATTATTCCGCGCTCACCGCCGCGTACCATGATCGGCACTTCGGTCGAGGCCGGAGCGTTGACGAAGAAGGAGCCGCCCTGATGGAAACTATTGAGAAATGCACGCGCGGTTTCCAGTGCGCCGAATCCGGCGATCAGTAACGGCGCATCGGCAGCCATGCTTGTCCAAAATGTAGAAATCGATTTTGCGGATGCCATGGCCGATGCAGCCCACATTGCCGATTCTGCCATGTCAATGAAACTATTCGCAATCGATTTGAGAATTTGTTTTGCATCTGCATCCTTACCTTGCAGCATTGCCCCGAACGCGGAGCCGATCCCGCGGACGGTCATTTCAACTGCTTGCTGGTATTTTTGTATCGTTGCATATTCCGACGGTTTGTCCCAGGGCATGTCGGGCAATGGCGGCACTGTCATCTCTGGTAATTGCAGTTGTCCCGCACCGAGTTGCTGCATATTTTTGGAGAGATTGGCGTGTTGCTCGGTCACGTCTGATATTTGCGGTCCCATCGCCGCCAGGGCGCGAACCGATCCTTTCATCCGTTGCTCGTTCTGGATCGCGGCGAGCGTGATCGAATCTTTCATCTCTTTGTCGAGTTTCGCCTGCTCCAACTGTATTGCTGCCAACGCCGAAATGTATGCCTGTGAGCCGGGGATGAGATCGTCGAGGCCTTTCTTCTGTTTCGAAATTTGGTCGTTGAGGGCGCCGAGAGTCAGCGTGGCGGCCTGTTGGCCGTGTGTCTGCTTGTCCGTCGCAACCTTGGCACTCAATATCTTGTTGAGTGCCGCGTTGATGTTCATCGCTTGTTGCTGCCACGCCTGTCCCTCTTGGCTCAATCCCGTGATGACCTTGTAGTGCATCCCCGCAAAACTGCCGCCGAGCAGCGTAAGCGCATCGTTCATAACGGTCGCGCCCACCTTCGTCTCTTGTCCCTGGCTCTGAATCTTCAGGAGCAGATCGTCGAGTTCGTTTTCCAACTTCTGAATTTCCATCGCCTTCATGGCTTTACTCAGGTCGCCATAATGTTTGACGAGTTTATCCACCTCGTCTCCCTGGGCAGAAATTACAGTCGATGTTTTTGCCATGTTCCCGATGCTGACGGCAAGTCCCATTGATGCCGCAGTGAGCGCCGCCAGGCCGAGTCCTATTGGTCCGAGCGAGACGCCGACGAGATTGAGAGCGACTGCGAGGCCGCCGAGTGCGAGAATTGATGCCTGCATGGGAGCGGGGAGTGATTCGAGAATTTTTGCCAGGCTCTGAAATAGCGGAAGCACGTGTACAAGCACCGAGTTTATTATGTCGCCGAATTTCTCCCTGACGTCTGCGATCTCGTTTTTAAACTGTTCCATTTTCCCGGCAGCGGTGTTGACTTCGTTTGCCGCGAAATTGCCGAAGACTTTCTCGATGCCTTCTGTGACCATTTGAAGTTTTTCCGATTCGGTCTTCGCGCCTTTGACGCTGATTCCATATCGGGCTAAGCCTGCTCCTCCTTCTATCGTTTTGCCGACCAGCGTTGCGGCCTGCTCTGCGCTGAGGTGCATCCCGGCCGCGAGATCGAGTGTAGCTTTCGTGAGCGGCTGAAGCGCGGTGCCGTGCAGCTTGGTGAACGATATGAGCATGGCGTCTGCCATCTCGACATCGTCGTGGGAAAACGTTGTCTGTTGTTGGAGGGCCTCGGCGTATTTGATCATCTGATCTGTCTCGCCGGCAGCGCCTGCCGAAGCAAGTGCGGTCTGCAAACGGTTCGCGGCGACTTCTGCTTTATTGCTCTCATCGACGAAGTTTTTCAGCGTGTAAACGGAAAACGCGCCGAGCGCAACAGTCTTTATTTTGTCGAATTGCCTCTCGATCCGACCTGCCCCGCGCTCGATGTCGGATTGGAACCTGTTCCACTGGCTCGTGGCTTCGTCCTGCATTTTTAGCAGAAGCGTCGTCACATACTCACTTGCCATTTGCCTGCCTTATCATTTCGTCGACTCGTTCTTTTGCTTTTCTGTTCCGTTCGGATTGCGTCCGTTTGAAAATGCGGAGGCACGGGAGGAAATAGGCTGGGAGGTTCCCACGATCCGAATGCGTGAGGATGGTGACGCCGTTCGTGAGGTCAAAGAAGTATTCGATGAGTTCGAAATATTCCTGCTGCCAGCTTTTGATTTGCTCAGCCTCAATTATCTCTCCCGTTTCGTCGTCCTGAATTATCGGGCTATCGAGGACCGCCGGATCGAGTGCCGCCTCGATTGCCCAGATCAGTTTTTTTCTTCGTCCTCGTCGAGCGTCGCCGCCTTCTCAATGGATTCAGCCAGCTCGTCGATGAGGGCCGGGTGAAGGGACTCGTAGAGGGCGTCGGTGATTACAGTCTTCGTTCCGAGCGAGCCGAACTCCTTCGCGGCCGTGAGAAATGGCTGCGGCAATCCCTTTGCGTCGGTCGCATCGTCCCAGCCGACCAGTCCGAGTTGGACTGTGAGTTTCAGCCGTTCGGCTAAATGGAGATCGGGCGTGTAGGTGGTCACGTCTTTATCGTTTTTGTCGGATTTGAAATTGACGATGCGGCTCGTCTTTTCGGTTATGTAGTTGCGTTCGGCGGCGGAGAGAACGCGATAGTGGAAGACGGTTTTCGGCTCGTCGTGGTCGTACTTGCTGACGTGGTCGAATATCCTGGTGGTATCGATTGTGACTCTCATGATTTTCTCCTGTGCGTTTTTTTTGCACGCGAGCACCGGAACTGGCACAGAGAGGCCGCGGCCAGCCCGGCACCCGCGCGCGATTTGTGTTAGGTCTGGGCGATTGAGAATTCGTCGTCGCCGGTGTTCTCATTGAGCTGCGCGGAAACCTCGGCGGTTAATATGCCGCCTCTGTCGCCGTGTTTGACATCGGTATATTGGGCCTTCGGAGCGGTGATCGTGGTCTTGTTCCCGGCGGTCGCTCCCAGGACGGCCGTGAACGCGCCCTGGTTGCCGGAGACGAATTTACCGAACCAATCGTAACTCGCGACGAGCGACATCTCCGGATCGATTGTCATCTTGGGCTTGCGCCCGGTGACCTGGAAGCCTTTGATGCCGTAAGGGCTGTTGGTGTCCTCCCGCGTCGTGGATTCAATGCCGAAATCAATGTCGAACTTCGAAACGACTCCGGCGTAGGAATCGATCAGGAGCGACGCGCTTTGGAAAACCGGCGGAAGTGTAGTCGAGTAGGTGACGGTCGCCGGACCTGTCGCGCCCGTGACGGCAGAATACATTCCGCGCATCGTCACGTCGAGCGAGATAGGATGTCCGGCTTTGTCGCATGACATTTTGAGCGCGGTGACAACTGCGCCGGATATCACCCACTTGTGGCCCGTAAGTGTCGCGTTCGCATCTCGGTAGAATTCGACCGTGGCGGATTTGCCGAGCGTGTAAAAATTTGTGATCGTGTTCGACAGCGGCGCATAGGTCACGCTCGTCGTGGCGACGATTGTTTCGCTCATTCCTGCTGCCTGGAGGACCGCTGAGAGTGGCGCGAACGGCGTACCTGCGGTGCCTGAAGTTTTGAGGTGCATGGAAAACTTTAATTCGACGTATACCTGCCCGACAACCGCGGCAAGTTGTCCAAGCGTCATGTGGGCATAATCGCGCGGGAGTAGCTCGACTACCGGATTGATGTCGGCGTTCGAGGCGAGAAAGTAATCGGTGGCGGTCAGCGGAATGACTGTACCCTGCGTTGTCTCGGTCTTGATGCCGATGATTTGTTTTTTACTTAGCATTATTTCTTCTCCTGCGGAGGATCCTCCGCGAAAATCGGTTTGCCGTCTTTGTCCGCGCCGATCACGAGTTTGCCTGTGTTCGGATCGCGATATGTCGGCGTGAACGTGGGGGGCACGGTCGCGGTGGTCGTGTCGTTGACGGAGATGATCGTTCCACTCTCAACCTTGCCGTCAGCCTCCTGGATCGTTACGGTCTCGCCGGTAACTGTTTTTGCCATGTCAATTCTCCCATTTCGGGTTTTGGAAGAGGACATCATGGATCAGTGTGATCCCGATGATTGCTGTCTCTTCCTGGTTAAAACTCCATTCGACGGATTTCGGGATGCAATCGAGCGCGTACCCTCCCAGTGTCGGGTCGGTCTCTATCGCGGTCAGCACCGCTTCGGCTTCCGCCCGCAGCGTCGCAAGGTTGGTTTTGTCGGTATAGATTACCGTTGCTCTTACAGGCAACGTTCGCGTCTCGACATTCTCAACACCGCTTGTGGCCTCCGCATCGTCCGCGACTCCGTCACTTATTACATCAATCGCGGGCAAGTCGGTCTTGGCGAATGGTATGGCGCGCCAAAGCCACGACGGCCCGGGAATGAATCCTGCGGCGATTTGCGCTTCCATTTGCGCGAGGATTGCGGTTGTCTTGTCGGCCGTCGGAGACGCAAGTGTCTGTCGATTTTGAACGATGGGCGCGTCATCGGGACTGCCGGGAGCCGTGCGATATTTAATTGTCAGCGTCGATGTTTGATTCGCAAATTTGTTTTCGTCCTGGATTTTGTCCGGCTTGCCTTTGTCGATGTCGGTTGAGAAGGTGAGACCGCCCCACGTGAAATCAATTCCGACAGCTTTGACGGTATCGGCGACCATCATGCCGAGGACAGCAAGTGCATCAGTGCCCGGTATTGATGCGCACGTGTGCTCGATACGGACATGCAATATCCTGTTCCAGCAGCCAAGCGGTCCATCAGCGCCGAGCGAATCGATTGTTTCCGGACCGTCTTTAACATCGAGGTGGTAGATCGTCGTGGTAAGTTGCGGGAGAGGCATCTGATGCCATTCTCCGAGATAGTTCCCCGCGTCTGTGTGGTAACCGTTTGCCTTGAGTATCTTTGCAAGACGTGTCTTGATCGCATCAATGATTTGTTGGTGACGGATACTCACGGCAGTTCCTCCGAAAGTATCCATTCAATCGTGCCCTCGGTCGTCGGTTTCGGGGCGATCAGATAGTAACTATACAATGCCGCACCGATTGTCGGTGTGCCATCATCTGCGAACGTCACGTCGTTGATGTCGATCTGGAGATTAATATCGGCATCGGTGGTGTCCGCCGCACGAGTTTCGAGCGTCGGGGATGCGGTGACTATCTGGGCATCCCCGATTGTCGCGTCGGTGTTCACGCGGCTAAACAGCACGGGGATGACAACATTCCCGCCGACGCGGTGAAGCGTAGCGGGGACGGTCAATTCGTAGTTGTCCTCAAAGAGGACGTCGACGTCGGGAAACGTGTTGGACATTGGGCATGCAAGTTTACTCCCCGCGGGATCTATCCCTCGGGGAGGGTTTGGTTAGTTATACTGTTTTTCGCCGACTGCGCAGACCGAGAACGCGAAGGATGGCGTTGCCCCAGCAATCGTCGCGATAACGCGAATGTATTTTTTGATGGCGCCTTTTTCGACTTGCATCTGCTGAAAACTATCAGTGGCGTCCGTGACCTGCGTGAATGCAAGTCCGGTCACATCTGCGAAGTCGCCGCTTGTTGTGGTGTCGCTCGTTTGGACCTTGACATCCAGCGTTGGGGTCGTTCCCGTTCCGGCAGCGGAATTAAGTATCAGTTTGAGTGATCCCTGGTATCCGGTCGTGTCTATCGCAGAGCCTGTAACCGTCGCTGTGGCGGTCTGAGAGGTCGCCACGTTAAAAGCATTTGTTACTCCATTTACGTCCATTGTATTGCCTCGTATGTTGTCGAGTTAATAAAAGTTGTCAGCGCATGGGATGCGTATTACCTTTGCCCTGATTTTTGTCGGGTTCGAGTTTCGGCCTTTCGGGTTGTGCCACGTAGGGCTTCGCCTGGTTCTGTCCGATGAGCAGAGCCGCTTCGCTCTTACCCGCATCGACCACATCCCCGGGTTTCAGTAACTTCCCGTTTAGGTTTGTGCCGTGGGTGATTTCGATCTTCATTTGTTCCTCGATTTAGGAGTAGGGCGGTCTATGGACCGCCCTTACTCGGTTATCTGTTATTGCGCACCGCTGTCGGTGGACGGGCAGAAACTGGCGGGATGCCGCGCAGCTACGTCGCCCATCATGGCTATGGTGACTTTGACTTTCGGGGCCAGCGAATAGGGATCACTGATCAACTGAATTCCTGCAAAGGTTGCGAGAAACAGATCCAGCCAATTGCCAAACAGCACGAGGTCGTTCGGCATCTGGTTGGTCACGAAGGCGGGATAACCGTTCGGCCGGCCGTCTTCGCCCCACAGGAACATGGGCCACGTCGAGGTCTTCGGAATGTTTTTCCAGCGGTCTTGCACCCCAGGCGTGGTCATCCAGGCAAGTTTGCCTTTCAGCGCGTTGGCCTGTCCGAGGGCCTTTTCGAAACTCGTGACCTTTGCCCACGTGGCGGCTGCACCAAATGTGACCGGCGAGGAAAGTCCGGTCGGTATGTTAAGGATACCGAGCGGTTCGCCTGCCGCACCCGCACCATTGAGCGCAGCGCGGTCGTACTCGATGTTTATGACCTGCAAAAGGTCTTCTTGCACTACGCGCTCGACATCGGGAGAGGTCTGGTTGATTAGGGTGTAGTCGATGATCGTCTGCGCCGTCAACGGTTTCGGTTCTATGGTTACATCACCGACCGTGAGATCGGAGTCCGTCGGCGTGCTGGACCATGCGGCGGTCGCAGCGGCGGTCTGGCGCGGAAAGATCACTTTCCCGGAGAGACCATCCAACCGTCTCGCACCAGCTTGTTCCACCATGGGCTGGTTTCTGAGCAGTTCGATGAACTCGCTACCCATGACGGTTATTTTGCCCAATGCTCCGGCAGCATTGTAGTCACCGAGGTTTAACTCACGTTTGCCGGAGTTCCTCTTCGGCCAGAATATGGTTGCCGGGATGAAGGTGGCATTTTCACGGCGCGAAATTCCACTCTCTTTTGCCAGTCTTTCGACGTGCTGGTCCATCTCTTTCTCAAGTCCCTCAAGTGGTCTGCCGCCGCGCATGGAACTGCGCACTATTTTGAGCAGCGAGTAGCCCTGCAGGTCTTTTTCTCTGATGCCTTCGAAGTTGTCGTTGCCGGTCGCCGGGATGTCAATTGTCTTCGAGCCGGGAATCGCGTCGACCAGCTTGGCGCGGAACTCTTCGAGTGGCATGTCGTTCTCTTTCGCGGCTGTTACGAGTTGCCGCACGGATTCGTGTTGTCCGAATTTTTCAAGGGTCTTGTCGAACTCGGCGGTGACCGCGCGAATCCGATCCCGCTCCTGCTTTCTGATGTCATCAGGAGTCGGCTGATTTGTGGGTTCAGGCATTGTCCTGTCTCCTTTGATTTTGATTATGTGATTCTCCGCCGACTCTGTTTTAGGCGGAGCGTTGAAACTTCTTTGCATTATCTCGTGCAACTCAGCGGTGAGTTCGTCGAGTCCTCGTCCGTGCAGAGTTGCGCGGACTTCTTCCGGCAAACTTCTGAGCATCTTCGCGGCGGCATCCGCACCGATGATTACGGCGGATGCTTCGAGTATTTGTGGATTCGGTACGACGCGGCACGGTCCTGCAAATTCACGGCCGTTGATTACGCCGGTTGCTCCCTCGTCTACCTCGTAGTAGTTGTCGTAATCGTAGCCGATGGATACGTCTGTGAGATGTCCCTCCCGAGCCTTAGTCTCGGTGTCTGCCTCGGTTGAGCTGAAAACGAGATCGCCGGTCGCGTTCGCGCCGGGCTGGCAGTTGCGGACCGAGCCAAGTAGATTCTTGACCGTCGAGCGGTCGTGCGAGTCGATGAACGGTATTTGCCCACTCGGAGGAAATTGAGCGCTTTCGGTAAGCAGGTATTCTCTAACGAGTCCATTCCAGGGATCCCACACATCGACACCTTGATTTGTCGCCAGCGTTGCCGGAATGGAGTGCTCTTCGGCGTTGTACATCGACGGGTCCATCGTCATGGCACGGTGGATGAGTTTCCCCTTTCCGCGCTCGTGGTGCGTGATGCCCGCGCGCCCTTTTTCCTTTTTGTCGATCTTGTCGACGAGACTTCCAGCGGCATCGAAGATATCTGTGGCGTCCTGCTGGCCTGCACGTTGGCGGATCGCGGTCAGTGCCGCGCGGTAGACTTTTCCGTTTTTGCCGAAGGGATATTTAAAATGCGCCTTGGTCTTTTCGTTTTCGGAGTCGTCGAGGCCGAGAAACCATTTCTCGTACTCAGCCCAGTCGTCACCCTTGTCGCCGAGAAGCTTATTCTCGTCCTGAGCAGACATCGACCATGATGCGGTCGCGTTGTATTTGCCAGCGTCGATGAGACTCACGGCGTTGGCTCTGCCGGTGCCGTTTAGTTTGACAGCCATTATGATACCTCAATTTTGTATTTGTGCCCGTTGCGGGAGTTAAGCATGGTTTCGATCTGCCCAAGTAAACCGCGGTCGATTGCTTCGCTCTCGGCGTCTTCGGCACGTGCGCGAGCGTTCGGGTCTTTCGACGGGTCGGCATTGATTGCGCTCTCAGCGCCGCCCGATCCGAGGACTTTTATTTCGTCGACTTTGGTGAGAATGTTGTATTTCGCCCGCAACTCTTTTTCGTGTCCAAGTTCCCGGTAGATGTCCTCGATGTCGTCGCCGTTCTCGGCGGCGATATGTGTCGCGCTCGTAAGTCCTGCCTGCATGGCGAGGACGTTTGCCGCCATATCTTTCAGAGGATCAACCCAATCCCAACGTCGGCCCACGAAGTAGGGTTGGTTGAATTTGTCGTACTTCGCCAGCGGCAACGGTCCGCGTCCGACCTGAACACGTCCGAGAGCAAGCGTGTACTGCAACCAGACGGCGAAGAGAGGTTCGAGAATCGCCTCGACGAAACTTTCCTGGTGCATCTTCCACGTGTCTCGCTCGGTCTTGAGTTCTTGGCGGCTCGACGAATAGCTTGTCAGCGAATAGTCTGACGAGAGGGACGAATAAGCGACGTTGAGACCGCTTGCGATGCGGCGTATCATTGCGACGGTGAATGGATCGTACTGCGTGTTCGGATATTTTGTGTCCCACGATTGGAAGGTCGCGCCTGCGGGAAGTACTTCGACGCTTCCGGGTTCTGCAGATTTGACGATGGATACGTCCATCTCTGCGTCATCGTCCTCGTCCTGCATGTCCGATTCCGGTGTGAGCGGATTATCGAGGTGCGGGGAAACAAATCCCATGTTTGAGGCGCCGATCCTTGCGGCAAGAAGGGCGGCTTTGTCTGAACCGAGCAAATCTTTGAGTTGTACCATGACACTTGCCATGGTGGACATGCCGCGGGATTGATCTGCGTAGTCGTGATCGGGAATCCAATGCAGCATTTCGGATGCGGGAATGCGAATGCTTGCGGTCTCGACGTTGTAACTTTGATAGAGTGCGCCGACGGGGTCCTGACGCACCCAGTAGGCGACCGGCGTCCTCTGTTGGTCCATTTCGACACCGAGGCGGATCGAATTCCCGTTCGGGAGATGTTCGTCGTTTTTGCGTTCGTCTATAGCATCAGGTGGAATCAATTGGACTTTGATTCCGTATTTAAAATTCTTCGGATTGGTGACGATGTGTAGAAACGCTTCGCCGTCGCGAAGGCCATATTTTGTCAGCACCCATTGGGCGCGTACCCCCGAGAATCTGCCGTTAACGGAAAAGTTTCCGCGCCGGAAGAAATCTCGCCACGCGTCCTGGAGAGCGTTGTTTGCGAGGGTGTCGAGTGTCCCGTCTGGCTCCTTCGCTTGATTTTTCAGGGTGAATCCGAACGGACCGGGAATGTTTGTGATGCCAAGATCGATGTATCTCTTGCCGAGTGGGTTGTTTTTGTTGATGTCCCGCGCGCGCTCACGTACCTGGAAAATGTTGTTTCGAATGTCGCCGTCGATACTCATTGCGGCGACGATCCAGTCGCTCATAAGTCTGCCGAATTGTCCGGCAGCGTAGGCGCGTTTACCGTGGCCGCGTGCCTGCTTCAACTCCAATTTTGTCGCGAGTCCAAAGAGGTTTAGTGCGCGTGCCATGATGTCCCGTTTCACTGGCTGACTCCCCAATTATTCCCGGACCCGAGGTCGAACTTGATCGTGTTCTGGACCTTCCTGCCCTTCGTCTGCTTCCGCATTCGCTCGCGACGTTTGCGGGCAACGAGTTCGCGGAAATGCAGAATCTCAATTCTGATTTCCTTCATCGTCATGTAGCCGATCTGCTTCCCGTTGACCGAGCGTGTCATCTCCGCGCGGGTGGCACGGTGCGCGGCCATGGCTTCGAGTGCGGCGAGTATCTGCTCGTCGGGATCGCGTGCCTCATAACCCGCAGCGACGCTCGAAAGGTCGGGTGTGATCTTGATTTGTCCTTCCCGCAACGTGTATGAGTTCGTGCCGTCGGTAAATCGTGCGATGAATTTGTAATACAAATCCGTCGAGCCGACATTCATGGCGGCGGAAGCGGTTGCGGAAATTGTCAGGACAAAATCACCGGAGGTTTTATCGGCGATGAAGTTCTTCGGGATGCTTCCGGCGAAGAAATATTTTAAGTCGAATGTGGTGGTGGGATAATCGGGATAGTCAGCGGACTTGATGGTCCATGTTGCGGTGTCGCCCGCAACGATCGTTGTCGGCTCGCGGTAGAGGACTTCCATCGCGAGTAAATTGCGTGATTGTGGAAGTGCTTCCTACGTCGAGAAACGTCGGAAATTGGAAGGCTACCATTCTGGGCCGCCGATTTTCCAGGTGCTCTCGCGGCGGATCAACTTTTTCGGTTTGTCGCGGGCCGATTCGATGTTCTGTCGCGGCGCGAATGTGACGAGCAATTTGAAGTCGGCGGAGTTGACCGATGCGAGAATGCGATTGCATAGTTCAGCGACGCTCATATCGAGCGAAGTCGAAGCTTTCAACAGTCTGGTTTTATTCTCGTCGGTTAGATCGATGTGCATGAGTATTATTTGCGCAATTCGTTAGGTGATATCGATATCGCTGACAGTATCAGTCGCCAAATGGGTTTCTTGCCGGTCGGCGTACGAGGCGGCGCCCCTTGCGTTTCTGTTGAGGTGGGAGCGACTGCCCGGATTGTTCTGTCTCCCGGGCAGGTCGCGCCTTTATCTTCACGGCGGCCCGCTGCATTCTGCGAGCTGCCTGCTTAATATCTCCCCGCCACATTTCGCGTGCAGCGAGACAGTAATTTCTGAGATCGAGTGCCTCATTGCGGCGACTTTCTAATTTTTTCTCCCAGACCCACTTGACGAATCCGTGTTTGTCTCGCTTCGGACGTTTTATCTCCGATGTCAACTCGTCGAAGTACGTTTCATCAGCGACGCCGTCGCGGAAGTGCATCCAGCGTGGACCACCCATGGTTTGGCGTGGATTGCCGTCCTGATCTTTTCCATTCAGCATCATGCGGAGCCGATCCATGATCTCTTCTTTGCCGGAATCGACTCCCAATGTCCAAAGCGGGATGTGCTCTTTGTTTTTCCTACTCAGTGCGTAGAGCAATCTTATTCCCTCACCGCCGCGGCCGCGAATGCCGTAGCACGTGCGGCCATGATTGAGTCGGTCGCGGACGTATTTGTAAGCATCGTTCGTAAAATGCCCGTGCGTGTCAACGACTTCCACATCGACCGTCTTGTTAAATCCGAGTGCATGCGGCCACGCGATGTCGTGGTAATCTCCGAGTGCCTTCCACACGCGCGGCTCGCCGGGCGATCCCTCGAACGTCTGTACGTCCCATTGCCAGATTTCTTCCCCGACGCCGAAACCGATAATTTCCGTTTTCAGCCAGCCGTCCTGCACATCTGTCGCGGCGACGAGAAGCGCGACTCCGGCAGGAAGTGCCTCGTATTTTTCGACGAAGGGCGCGAGAGTCGAGGTGCGTACCTGTATCCCTTCGTCACGTTCGAATGTCTCGGCAAATTTTGTGTTGATTACGACCTGACGGCTCTCACGGTTATGCACGGAGGTGATCCAATCTGCAGCAATGCTCGTCCATGTCATCCACGGCGAGACGAATGATCCGACATGAAATCCACGATGTGAACGGATGTGTTTTTTCTCGGGTATCCAGATGCCGGTCTTTTTGAGCCAATCCATTTTCCCGCGCTCATACGTGATGGTCCCGCATGTCTCGCAGACAAACCATGCTCCCAACGGATCGCCCGCGATAACTTTCTCTTTGTCATAAACCATGAACATGGCGGGGAGATGTGGGTCGTAATTGTTCTTCCGAAAAAACGACTTGTCGGAAAAGAGCAGTGTGCGCAGCTCACCACAGCCGGGGCAACGGACGTAGTAATGCGATTTATCCGATGTCTCATACTCTTTGGCGATCAGCGAACTCCCCTCAATCTTCGGGTGGCCCTCTTTGATAAACTTGTGCGTGGTACGATAGTTCACGAGTCGGTTGCGGGCAAGGTCGACAGGATTGCCTGACGTGCCGACGCTCACGGGAAAGTCGTCGAGGTCTGACAGCATCATGTACCTGATCGTGTCCATTTGATAAGTGTGTTCCGAGTTGCCGGTGGCGACGATGACGAATCCGCCGTCGAAGGTCTTGAATAAAATCTCGTCGGACTTTTCGCGGCGTCCGGTCTTTTCCATCGGTGACAGCGGCACCGGATGGAGTTTGCCGGTCAGACATTCTGTGTCGCGAATCATCGGGTCTAATTTGGTTTTGCTCCACTTGCGCGCCTTCTCTTTTGACGGGAACACTATTTCTGTCGGCCCGGGATCATGCTCGATTATGTAGCCGAGCGTATTGTCGATCAAAGCCTCCGTGCCACCGATGCGAGTCGGCTTCATAAACGTGATCTCGCGGACAGCGTCATCGGTAATGGCATCCATTATCTCTGTCATGTACGGCACGCGCTCGGTGTGCCATGGTCCGGCCTCGCCCTCAGGTGCGCTTTCGGCGCTTAGAACCCGATGCGCGTCGGACCATTGGCTTAACGTCAGATGTTCCCTCGGGTGGAAGAGTCTTCGGATTCTGCTTTCGAATTCTTCCTCCCCCGGCCAGTTGTCGAAGCTCCGCGCCGGGTTTAGTTCTAGCGTGTCGGTTGCGTTCGATCTCGCGGTCGATGTCTGCATTTTCCTTGTCAATTAATTCTTTAATTCGGTGCGCGATGTCGCCCTCGAATTGCGCGGCCACTTTTGTTCCCATCTGACGACGGCGGTCGATGAGGGTTTTCAAAATTCTTGTGTACAGCGCCAACGCAAAAGTTTTCGGGATTAATTCTCCTTCGCGTTTTGCCAGGTCATACTCTTTGATTTTCAGTTCGACTTCCTTCAGCCGTTGCTCTATGTTTGGGACTCCTTTGTCGCGCGCCTGATTGATCTGATACTTGAGATGGTCGATGTACCAATGGACGCATTTGACGAGATCGTATTGTCCGCGTGCCTCGCGAGGAAAATCTTGTTCTTTGACGAGACGGTTGATCCAGCGGGGTTCTACATTGAGCACCAGCGCGATCCGATCGAGGGTAACGTGATTTGCCTTTACGCGGCCGATCTTCTTCATCCCTTACCTTTCATGGCGCGGCGTGAGTTCTATTTTTATTCATTTCCTTACCTATAAGGGGGTTGTAGGGGGTTCCACGCTGTTTTGGCGTACAAAATAGAACCGAACTGTGATTTTACGGATTGGTGTATACGGGAATTCAGCGCCTTGCATGACCGCCATGGCGATGCTGAAAAGGACCCGCCGTGTCTTGAAATCTACAATCATTTCATCGAGTCCAGTTTCTTCCGAAAGAGATCCGCGAAGGTTGATGCCATGAAGGATTGCAGCGCCTCCATGATTGACTTCGTCCGAAGGAGTTGCGACACGCTGACCATGCGGTATGGTCTGAATCGATCTGAGCCGATTGCTCCTTGTGGTGGATTGGATACCTCATTGCCGCCGCGAAAGATAAACCCATGCGGCAGTACATGCGTGTCGCCTTTGAGTCCTGTGAACTGCAACGGTACGCGAGACTTAACCGGAACGCCTTTCTGCTTCATCGTTTGCCTACGATTGGCAACGAATGGAGCAATGGGAATCTTCCGCGAGGTGACAACAAGTCTGCCCTCCAGTTTGTACTGGTCGGCGCCGTGAACCGAGAATAGTGCACCGAGGTTGATCTTTGCTTTGCGCAGAAGTGGATACGTTGCGTTGAGTTGTCGCCTCGCTTCTGCGCGCGTGCGCCGCATCGTGTCTGTGATCGCGTATGCGGCAATGTCAGGGTATCTAACCGCCTGTCTCTTGAGTTGTGGCGGCACGACAAACTTTATGTTAAACATGGTCTGGCATCCTGGTCTTCAGAAAAGTTAGATATAGGGCTTGGGCGTTCGGAGCGTGAATGCAAATACGTCCGTCGGCGCGAAACTCGCGCGACGGCACGTCTTGGTCGATCAGAAATGACGTAAATTGTTCCGCCTCGCGTTCGTCGCCGAAGAACTTTTGGTTGGGGGGTTCTTGTTTGGGCGGCGTGAAGGGGCGCCGAGCGGCAGATGTCACGCGTCTGGACTCAGCCATGTTGTCGACGATTGCGAGAAAGTACCGGAACGACTTTGCACCGGCACTCGTCGCCCAAGAATTGAACGCCTTTTCGACATCCGGCAATTGCAGGTGTCTGTTATCGACCATACGCGCGATCCCGCTGAGACGATCTTCCTCGATAAAATTCAGCATTCGGCCGAGCACGCGCATTGCAGCGTGACGCAGGCTGACGGATTCACGTGCGAGTTTAATTTCGATCCGGTCAATCGCCGGTTGCATCAATTCGATCTGCTCACTCATTATTTTTTCTCCTTGAGCCGAACCATTTTGATTGTGACGCCGCCGATTTCCATCTCAAACTCTTGCCAGATCGCTTTAACAGCGTACTGGCTCGCGTACTTGGAATAGTAACGCTGTCCCGTTGGGACGGAGATGGTTTCGGTTCCCGTGGCGGCATCTTGGCACGCTGCCGGAATGAATTCCTGCACCGGTATTGCCTCATGTTGCTTCAAGAGTCGATTCCCCGCCTTCACGAACCTAGGTTCGATCTCAATATTTCTCAGCAAAGTCTTGAATTCTATTCTGATTTTGTCGTTTTCATCTCTTTTTCCAATCTCACACACACCCATAGTGTACTTCTTCAGCCTCTTGGAACTCAGGAACTTAGGCGATTTGGACCATGCTCCAATTTTTTCCTTGCGCAAATTGCATGACTGGTGCGCGAGACCTAAGTTGTCGAGTTCATCACCACTTAGGTTGTTTTTGTGCTCCAGTACCAATTTGCTGATTCCGAGGGAGTCCAGTTCTAAAAGTGTTTGATATTCCGAGGGTTCCAAAGGCTTTCCGTTTATAATTCCAAGTTTTCGGGCGAGGTCGAGTATGTCTTGCTTTGACAGGCCGTCCTGCCACGGCTTCCCGCAGATGTAGCAATTCAACCCGTCCCGCTTTGCGACGGCCAATTTTAAATCACGTCTTTTCGCCGAGTTCACTTCCGTCCTTCTCTGCGCGACTCGCGCATTGCGTTATTGCGGTTGTTATCTGACAATGCGCTCGAATTTATGGGGCGGCGCATGGCGTGGTTAATCAAATTCCCGATTTCCGAAATGGTCATTGATGAATTCATATAGCACGCAGACAACGAAAACCGACAGCGCCGCTACTATGATGGTGAGTGCCCCTAATCCAATAATTTCTAAAATTCTAATATACGTGTCCATGTTATTTTCCTCCCTTAGTTTGCGCCATGCGCCGCAAGAGCGCACAGCAGATAACAGCGAGAAAGAAGACACTCGTCATTGAGCACATCTCGTTCTCGCTTCATTAAAACGACTTCTTTCTCGTACCATGTTATACGCCATGTGCTTCGTTATTTGTATGTGGCGCACGACTCTGCGATGCTTTCCAGGCATCCAGACTGTCAACGACTGCCACTTTTTTCCAGTGGGGTATTTGCTGGGCACGCGCTTTCTTGAGGACACCACGAGTTGCTGTGCTTTGGAAGGTCGTCTCATATATTCGCCACTTGTTTTCATCAACCATCCTAACGCCAGATGGATGAGGCGGCATAAACTCAGCTCGGTAGAGTTGCGTGCCAATGTAGAACTGTTCACTCAAGTCACTCATGTTTTTTCCTTCCATCGTGCGCCAAGAAGCACACGGACGCATAACAAGGATGAAAAAGACGCTCATCCTTGAAAATGTTTCGAGTTCGCTTCATGTCGGAAGCCGCCACGACTTTTTCATCTCGCCCGTTGGTCGCAATTGCGGCTATCATGGTTCGCAGACTTCCTGTCTGCTTGAGATTTCAAAGCGAATTTTTTCCTGTAAAGGATGCTTATCTACTCTTGGTCGGGATTCCCTGTGCCAACTTCCTCCACTTGTCTCTCCAACAATTCTCCATCCTGCCGCTTTCAAACTCACTCCTGTTTCTGATTTAAGAATATATGTTATCAATTTCCTATAGCCCATCGCCCGCGCTGCCCGCCATGCAGCTGCGTATAAGATAGAACAGGCGTTGGGCGTTCCGTCGGTTGCCAGTCTCGTGAGCTCCATTGTCCAACCGTTGTCTGCGTTCCTCGCAACCGGTCTCCCGATCGTTGCGACGCCAACTATCTTTTCCCCGTCAGAACATCCGATTGAAAATTTATGGCCTTGCGGTGGTTTGTGGTGCCTGTGGTGTTGCTGAATGAATGCAACCGCCTCAGCGAATTCAATCGGTACTACATAGAGTTTCTTCGGCAAAATACGCATCATCACAGCGCGACCGCCCTTTCTGATTCGGGTATCTCGTTTCCCCAAACGTCCCAACCGTCGCTTCGCCGCCGCGCGAACAATTCTATACGATCGAGTGATTCGGGCATCGCTTCTTCGATCAGTTTTCTAAACTCTTCTGGCTTCTGGCTATGCCGCTCCACCCTCGCCTGGATAAAATTAGGTTTCTGGCATCGGAAGGCTTTTACTTTTCCGCGAATACCAACCAGCAAATGTTCTGTCTGTCCACGGAAATAATATCCCATGCCGAGGCTCATGATCTTCCTCCATGTTATCATGGTCTTGTATCTGTAACCCCATGCTTCCATTACTTGTATCGCCTCGGACAGGAGCGGAACAGTTGCCCAGAGAAAAAGCACGGAGTTTTTGTCTGCAATTTCTTTCACCTTAAGATTTTTGAGGTCTTCCAAGTTCATCGTCGGATATTGCGCTGCGGCTCCGCTCCTCATGGATCCGCCTGTTCTCCTGTTGCGGTATTCCCAAGGAGGATCGGCGTAAATTACATTATATCGTTTTTTCATGGTTCCTTGGCAGCCGCGCGCACATCGCCACGTTACGCGCCATCTTTTATTTCCTCCTCGAATTTCTCGTCCTGGAGCGCTGATTCGAATAGCGTCGGCTCCTGATCGTCGAAGCGCGACATTTTCTTGGCCCTCAGCCAGATTGCGCGAGCCTGATCCTGCATGCGTTTGATGGTCGGGAGCAACTCTTCCGGGTTGCGTGCGTAGAAACATCCGTACGGCTCCTGATTCGCCGTCGCAATTTTCCACCCTTCGTCCCTCAACTGCTCCACCATGGCAGCGATTCGCCGCCAGCCACTTGTTTTTTTTGTCTCGGGGAAAAACTCTTCTGCCAGCGCGTCGTATGTGACCGGATGTTTTTGCGTCGCCACCTGAATACGCTGCAGAATGTGCCTGATGAGCCGCTCGTTATCCTGCCGCTTGCCGTTTATGATCGCCACGGGTCCCTTGGCTCCAATGATACATATTTAGTTGGGCGGCGAATCGGATCGGGTTCTTTTCTCGCGCCGAATATTTCGAGCACGGTCTCTTCTTTTTCTGACTTCTCCTGTCTGTACTCAACCTCTATCCACAACGGCGAGTCGTCGCGGATCCAAAACCATTTCTTGAGGAAATCAAGGATCGGTTTGCATCCAGCGACCAGGTTGTCATAATCAAGAGCCGTTCTCCGCCGCGCGGTGATGACCACCTTCCTTTTTCGCGACGGCACGCCGGGCGCAACTTTAACAAATAGCTTGAGCACCTCAAACCATTTTTTTTTATAAGCCTCGTAAACGTACCATGGGCGCCAGAGCCATTTGTTAGCGGACTCAACGCGCTTAGGAACGGTGGCGGACGTCAACTTATACATCGTCGTGCTCCAACAACTTCGAGGTGTTATCGACCAGCAACTGCAGGCCGTGGATGACTTCGGTGAGGTCATACATTCCAACCATTCCGAGGATGTCGCGTCCTCTTGCGAGGTGCTGCGAGAATCGCGCGCGGTCGACGTCCGTCACTGGTATGTTGTAGGTGAAGACATCCCTCCAGCTTGTTAGCTCGAACAGCACCTTCTCCAGGTCGCTAAGTTGAGATCGCGCCTTAACTTTTGCTTCCGCCCTCTCAAGAGCAACCTGTGCCCCCGTTTTATTCTCCACGGTCATCCCGATAACCTCTCAGCGCTGACCAAACCTCCATCATCACCGAATCGCGGCGACGAGAGCGCTCGTAAAAAAAGGGAATGTAGATGAAATAACCGTACAGCAGAATCGCCACGCCGAACGCGATTGCGAAAGCTGAGGTTTTCAGGATGACGCACCCGGCAAGTTGGACGGCCGACCACGATGGATCAACCTCTATTTGGACGGCGGTTGGAAAACCGAGCAGGCTCCAGAAGCCGAACGCCAACAGGGACAAGACGGTTGAGATCGACATGACGCCAGGGAGTCCGGGCCGAACCGCGTCCCAATATTTTGCCGCCGCGAGGCCCACGGACGCGGTCTGGTGTTTGATGCCTTTCTTTTTGCAGTCCCACCACGCGCGGGCGAGGGTGCGCCAAAGTCCACATCCGGCAGCCTGCCCGACGCGTTTTCCGTCATTGACGAACGCCGTTGTCTCGCCGCGCTTCGACATTGAATAGATTGATACGGTTATCATGACAGATCCTTTCTGGATTGCTGTAGCTTGCCGGTGATCTCAGAGATGCGGCCCGCGTCGCGGACCGACGCCGCCAGCTCGGCATCTTTGATGTCCATCTCGACCCTCTCAGCCAGGTCGTCCTTTCCGCTTGCGCGAAGATCGCGCGCGAGGTCCCGACTCATGCTCATCTCGAAAAATAGTGCATCGTACAGCGGGGAGAATCTCATCTGCCTACCTCTTCCTCAATCTCGTCGAAAATTGAAAGCTGAAGGCGTGAGCCGTTCAGATATGCCGTCGCCTCGGAGACCAGAACTTCAATGTCGGCGACTACGTCACCCGCTTTCACGTAACTCAAAGTGAGACCGACTGGCGTCTTCAGCCTCAAATCTCCCTGGCAGTGCGTCACCGTCCGCCAGCCCCCAATTGACAGCTTCGCCTTCCCCTTGTTGTCTGCCAATTCAATGTCTGTGACCATGATGGCAGCGATACTCTCCGCAGTCAAGGGATAGTCGCAGATCTCATTGAGGTATTTGCGGAAGGCCGCGAATGCGTTACAAAAACTCTTAGCAGGCGTGTCCTTCGATGCCGCCACCAAGACAGCCTGCGGCTCAGAGGGCTTGCCAACTGAGTAAACTATCTTCGTCCACTCGCCGTCGGCGCTGATTTTGCGGATCGTAAGTTGATTCGGTCCGTCATTGATCTTTGCCAACGCATCTAAATCCGTTTTCGTTACGTCATCACGCTTTGGCATTATGGTTTCCTCTTTCTTATGCCTTCGATGATTTCCGATACGACTTCGTCGACCGAGTCGCCCGGCTCGAACCGGTGGGCCAGAACAAATTCGTCTACCTCGGATTCGACGAATCGCCATTCCTTCCCGATCTTGTAAGCCGGTAGTTCGCCCGCGCGTGTCTTGCGCGCGATGACCTTGCGATTCATCTGCAACTTTTCAGCAACCTGGTCGGTGGTGAGGAAGGTCATTGACTTGCTTTCTTCCTGCTCCATTTTGGCGACAAACACAGTCTGCCAAATTGATCCGGTTTAACTCTAGGAACGCGAGGCATCGGCGAAAATGTGCCAAAGTGCTCTCGGTGAATGTTATGACGCGGGCGCACTGATGCGCCACTGAGGTGGCTCTTGTGACGACTGTCTCCCTGATCTGTGTATTCTGAGTATGCCTTTCTCACGCTCTCTTTGTCGGACTTGCCGGAGAGGAATAAGACCAGAGTGGAGAGAAAATATAGGTGCGCTTTGGCCCGTTCGGACTTGTCTTTCATTACTTTACTTTCTTTAGATTTCCGCTTTGTGATTTCAGTCTCAATGCCCAGATAAGTTTGTCCAACTCGTCAAGCGCCTTTGTCGCCGCGGCGGGTCTATGGTCCGAGATGGCTTTGATGAATGCCGCCTTGGAAACGTCCATCTCTATTAGATCGTGACTCACCGGCTCACCGTCCGTCGCGCCATTTGGGTTCTCGCGGACTTGAAATGTGAATCCTCCCAGGTGTCTCATAATTGCGAGCGCCAGCGGCCTCGTGCGCGGATCATCCTTGAGCGCGATTACAAAAGTGACTGGCATCGGTTGATCGCCGTTGACATAACGGGAGACTTGCGATTGACTGACAAGCGTCACTCGCGACAAAAGCGCCTGGTCTATCTCGGGATATTCTTCGCAGGTTTGGAGCACGATTTCGGTCAGCGCCGCCCTTGCCCGCTCTGTCGCCTCGGAAAAATCTCTCAATTTATTTTGCCCTTGTCCTGATTACGACATCCAAATGATGGATGTTTGCGATTCGGCCGATGAGGCGTGTCGCGCCTGCGTGCGTGAGTACACCGATTTTGACGAGGTTATTATTGATATCCCGGTGGTACATCTGGACGCTGCCGTCTTCGTCCGCCTCAAATTTGATCTTGAGATCATCGATGCTTTCAGTCGGGCGGTTCCTGGCTTCCGATTTCTTTGTGTTCATCTGTGCACCTCTTCGTATGCTTGCAGCGCTTCCCGGTCGAGTTGCGCGCGGGTACCGAACCTCATCGCGTCGTTGAAGGCATCCCTTGCAGCCGTTTTGTGCCTTTTCCAGAGTTCGAGCATTCGCTCGAAGGCCTGCAGGCTCTCGGCGCGCCGATTCCGAAGAAGTGCCACGGCGGCCTCGTCTGCTGACTTGCCAAATTCAATTGCGTGCATCGTGTCGGTAAAATCGGGTAATCTGTCCTGCATAAAGCAACCTCCCTTTATGCGTGCCACGTCATGGCACAGTTATTAGCTTGTAGTTGTACAAACAAGAGGGCGCACATGATCTATAATCCTGCCGGAAAATCGAACAGCTCTTCAACCTTCGCGTCAAGCACGCGCGCGATCTTCACAGCCTCGTCGTAGCGAGGTATAAAACCCTTCGTCCGAAATCCCTGCAGCCGCGGGTACTCGACTCCTGCGGCACGGGCAACTGCGGAGACGTTGACATGGTGACGCGCGACATACTCGGCGAATTTGCCCTTTGCCTGTGCTTTCTTTATCAATGTTTCCATTTTATATTCTCGTGCTAATTTTAACGCAGTAAGTATAATAGATTTATAGTAATGTGTCAAGAGCGTAATGCTAAAAAAGTAGGAAATGGAAAAATATATTTCGCGTGGCAAAAAACTTGCCGAATTTATCACTCAAAAAGGCTATTCTAAAGGAGAATTCGCCCGAAGGGTTGGCATCTATCCACAGAATGTCGCTCTATATTTGTCTGGTAAATTGGACCCTTTGAATCTGGTCGAGGGCCTTCGGCGGGAGGGATGCGACCTTAATTGGCTCTGCAACGATGACGCGGCCCCGGTTGTGCGCGAGAGCACACCCGAATATTCCGCCGATGAAGAAGCGGCAATCGAGGCCGAGGCGCAGAGATTGGCTCAAGTCGTCAAATATTCCGGCCCGGCGAACCCTTCCAAGCGGATCCGCGATGAGATGCTTGAGGTGTTCCGAAAGGTTGCGCGCGAAAAAATAACGCGGGAGAAAAAAGAGTCTTGACATGTATTTTCTTCACGGCTATATTCACCCTAACAAGATCAGGGGACGAGCATGGAGAACGTGGTCCGGGTCTTCAAGGCCCTGTTTGAGCGCGGGGCTAGCGTGAGGGAGATATTGAAGGAGGAAGGAATCAAGGTGAGGCGCGAGAACCTCCCTGCCGACGTGGGCGCGTGGTGCGTCCGGGACTCAGCGACCATCCACCTTTCCTCGCGGCTTTCGCTGGAGAACTCGCAACGGCAGGTCGTCCACGAACTTGGTCACCTCAAGGGGCTGGACGAAAGCGAGGCGAAGGTTCTCGCAGAGCTTTATCTCTTGTTTAAATCTCGTTCTGTTCCCGGCATCGACGTTCTACTTCTCGTTGCCATAGGAATTCAGTCACTGATGACGTAAATAAGGGAGGTTGGAATGAACAACATGGTTTCGCCCAGGAAGGCATTGACGATCTTTGCCCTCGCGTTGTTATTCGTTGTCGCGATCATAACGGTGGTAAACATTCCGAGGCCCAGTACTCCGTCGGCCAAAGATGCGACCGAAGGTTATCGCAGTCCGACCGTGACCGTCTCTTATGAGGTCATTGCAAAAAATCCCTTCACCGACTACAACGTCATCAACGTGACATACATGGACGCAACCGGAGGCATCCAACAATATTCACATTATAAGTCTCCCTTTCGGGTTTCCTTCTCGGCCGGCCGCGGGGCTGTTCTTTCGCTGAACGCTCAGCGGGATGACGATGGTGACGGTTCTGTTCGCGTCAACATATACATCGATGGGACGCTCTTTCGGACTGCGACTTCTCACGGCGATTATGCTCTTGCCCAGGTTGCCGGTCAAATACCGTAATATCCGCCAGGCATCTCTGTGAATGTCCTTTCCAAAATCACCGAGCGCGAGATTAGAAAGCATCTCGTTCGACGGGGCAAAAACGGAACCTTCGTTTTGCGATGGATGATCGGCGGCTATCCGATCTTCCGGTCGATGCAGACCGCCGACGCGCGCCAGGCTGTGCGTGTTGCTTCCGAAATCATCTCCGCCCTTGAGCAGCGTCGCCCGTCAAAGATGTTGCTCTCAGGTTTGCGCGACGCTTTCATCGAGCAGAATAAGTTCTCGTCCGGCTATCAGTCGACGATCCGTACCGCGTTTAATTCGTTCATCGAGTTCCGGGGCGACGTAAAGCTCTCAGCAATTCGGAGGAAGGATGCGCTTGAGTTTAAGTCCGCCCTCGAAAGGAAGGTGAAGCGGATCGATAAGGATTCCAACAAGCCGGTTATTGTCTCCGGCTATTGGGTGAACGGCGTCCAGCGTATCCTCCGCAGCGCGTTCAATTTCGCGACTGAGATGGAATGGCTTATCGGCGAGAATCCTTTCGCGCGGTTTCGCAAATCCGACGAGATGGTACGGCTCGCGCACAGTTACCGGCCGGAAGAGGCAGGGATGATTTTGGACAAGGCGAGGGAAATGTTCGGCCCGAATTTTTCAGCGGTGCTTGAAATCTATCTCTTAACCGGGATGAGGCGGGAAGAAGCTGTTAAGATCGAAAAGCGAATGCTTGACTTCAGCGCAGGGCTGTTGACTCTTCCCGCGGAGATCACAAAGAAGAAACGGGAGAGGATTATTCCCTTGACTGCGCGAGCTGTCTTGCTGTTCCAGTGGCTTTCGGCTCAGGGGCCGCGCCCGATCGATTGGGAGAAGGACACTATCAGCCATTATTTCGGGCGGATCCGGGACGCGCTCGGATTGACCGGCAAATTTCACGACCTGCGCAAAACGACAAACACCTGGCTTGCTGATGCGGGTCTCGTGGATGTCTATCGGGAGAAACTCCTCGGTCACGTCGACAAGGGCGTGAACGCTCGGAATTATACGAGCTACGAGATCGAGACGATGAGGGACGCGCTTGAGAAGGTGGCGGCGAAACTCGGAGCATCAGATAATTTTGTGCAGGATGCCCAAAAGGTTGCACAAAAATTTGCACAAAAAGTTTCTCAAAGCGCCTCAAAGTGCCCTGCCGAAAGCGCCAAAATGGAAAAATCTGGCGGATTGCGTTGAGTCGGAAGAGACTTCGGATCTGTCGGTTGGGGGTTCGACTCCCTCATGGCGCACTTCAAAGACATCCTTCGCAGTCCAGTAGGCGGGATGTCGTCCCTTCAATCTTCCCAACGCTGATCCTTGTCCTTGGTTTTG
>JAEHJW020001054.1_pt1 | contig 62767 bp, 73 predicted proteins | sample 9271431 | NCBI WGS metagenome assembly JAEHJW02 | reverse complement strand
AGTACGCGCAGACGATTGATACAAATGGCGCTGCGAATCAAGTGTGGGGCATGAACTCTGCTGGAACAGCGCAAGGCTGGCAGACGGGTCCCAGCGGCACCGTCAACGCCGCAGCGCAGTACAGCACGCCTTATTACTCGGCGTCCGGATCGTCTACCGTGCTCAGCGGCGTGGCGAACGGCCTGACAGGGCAAGAATACATCTCCGTCAACGGCGCGGCGCCATCATGGCAATCGCCGGGTCTGGCTGAGGGCAACGGCGGTGCAGAGTTGACCACAACCTACACGGTGCAGTGCGACAGCAGCACAGCCTTACAGGATCGCGGCAAGGTGCTGCACCTCAACAGCTCGACTGCATTTACGGTGACGGTGCCAGACCCTACCACAAGCGGATGCGGGGGCAACTTCTACTTTGGCGCGGACAATGTAGGGTCTGCGACGGTGACGTTCACGCGCACCTCGACGGCCAACTTCTATGTTCTGAATGGCGGCAGCGCTCCCACGGCGGTGACGAGCTTCACGGTGAACCCCAGCGAGTCGATCCGGGTGTATTCGCTGGACAATGCGAATTACCAGGTGGTGCCGGGAGGAGTCCCAGTTACCGGCGGCACGATGACGGGGTCGCTGTCCTATACCCCCTATTCCACTACTGTCACTGTAGGCACAACGGCAATTAGTGCTAACTCCTGTACCACGGCAAGCACTGTGACGATGACGGGCTTGACGACGGCAATGGCCTTGAAACTAACGCCGACATCGGATGTGAGCACGGTTGTCGGATGGAGTCCTGCATCTACAGGCCAGCTCTACTTTACGGCGTGGCCCACCGCGAACACACTGAACTATCGCGTATGCAATCCTACATCCTCCAGCATAACTCCAGGTTCCAGTACGACATGGAATGTCACAGGAGGGCTGAACTAATGCTTTGGAAGCTGTTTGCTCTCGGATTATTGGTTGCAGCAACAGGCAGTCAGGAGTGGCAGATTGGGCATCGTGCTTTCTTCACACCCGCTGGAACGTTGACGCTTGGCAGCACGGCAACAGGGAATACGGGAGGCTGCGGTTATCAGGGAATCTGCGAGACGCCCATTCTTTTCAATGCGGGCACAGGATATACGCTCCAGAGCTTCACAATCAACGTAGCTGCGAGCAGCGGGCAAATTCTACTCGGCATCTATGGAAGTGGAACTGCGAGCTGCCCCTCTGGGGCAAGCTTCTGCGCGAACACTCTTTTATGTTCGGCTGCTGCTTTTACTCCGACAGTAGGAGTGAATACGGTAGCGGCATCCAGCTTTAGTTCGTGCGGAACGTTTTCTCCATCTCAGTATTATTATCTGGTCGTGGAAACGGCCTCCTCGTCTACCACCTTCGCAACATCTCCCGTCGGCTATTGTGCGGGCACTGGGTATTTTCAACTGAGTGGCCCCTCGCAGGCATCTTTTGCTCTCCCTGCCACAATGGGCGCGCAGACTGAGCCCTCGGCCAACGAGTGTCCGGCGATGAGCGCAACTTTTAGCTGTAGCGGCGGGTGCGGGGCTGTTGCTGTGCCTTGGGCGGTATTTACCTATGCTGGAAACACTTCAGGAACAGCGGTAACAACCACGAATCTCGTCACAGGAGCTAGCGGGCTAAATGGTGCTATGGGCGGGACTTTAACCTCCGCCACTACGTACGCGAATACTCCAGTCCAAGGTCTGAGAAATTCCGTCAATATCAACGGAACAACATACTCGGGCGGCACTCTTTCCATTTCTCGCGCCACTACCGATACAGACAACTGGAGCTATGGAATTTCTGGAGGTGCGGGCGGCGCATCAAGTGCCGTCATGCTGATGTGGCTTTACAATACCGGGAACTCCGAAGTGAGTGGAGACCAGTTCGATCTCGGAGAACTTGGTGGAGCGAATATCATCACATTTGGAGCATACGGGGGCTCCGCTAACTGCACTCCAGCCGCCTCTCCGTGCTTCAGGGTAGAACGCAGCGGAGGCACAACAGCTTTTTACGGAGCCATTCCGTTCTCGCAAAGTACTTGGTATGCGCTTGTACTGTGGAACATCAGCGGAGGCACCCATGAGGCGGCTGTCTATGACACGACGGGGACTCAGATTGCAACTCAGGCGAGTGCCTGCGCCGACAACAAGACAATCTGCATTCCGAGCGACGTAAGCGGATGGCCGAACGTGATTCGTCTCGGCTGCGATGGGTCTTGTGCGACAGATGCGGGAACTTGGTATTACGGTCCCGTACTTTTCGACCCAACCGGAACCACTTTTTCTACTATCGGCAGCACGTATGGAAACCTGATCTTCCCTGATTCGCCGCAGCAAATCGGCCCTGTTCTTTCAGCGCAAGTCAGAGCGGGACAGATACCTCATGCCGTTCGCGTTTCGGGCGGATGGTATAGCTACGCGCTTCATCGCAAGTTGGAAGATAAGATATGAAGAAAATTCTTGCAATCACGTTGGCACTGTTCACGGCTAGTTGTGCCCATGGGCAACTGTGGAGCGGCGTTCTGTCTTCCGCACGCGCGACCGATTGGACGCAGGCAGGCATCTCCGGGGGCATTCCGTCCGGCTCATGGACGCAGTGCGGCGCAACCATCGCCGCCTACAACGGAACCGGAACGACGATTGTCAACGCGCTACGTAGTGCTGATTGGCGCGGGGTCGGTGGAATGCAACAAGGAATGGATTGCGCTGTACGGAGGGATGGAATGAAGAAGACGGTAAGCATCATCTTTGCGCTCGCAGCTCTATCAGCCGCAGCACAGACTGCCACGCCTTACATTCAGTGGTCGTGGACGGCTGGCGCTCCAAACGGGGACGCAACCGCGAGCTATACGCTTTACCAGGCAATCGGCGCGTGCCCTGCTTCAACGGTATCTCCTGCTGCAAGCGGGATGATGTGGAACATCGTGGCGAATGGGATCGCAGGCACCAGCTATCAGCAGATGAGTTTCCCGTCGAACGCTACCATCTGCTCCTATGTGGTGGCCGTTGATGCGGCGGGAGTATCCTCGAATCCGTCCAATTATTCGCAGGCAACCACAAATGCCCCAGCAGCGACGCAGCCCCCTGCTCCGGGTGGACTCACGACCAAGCGGGTGAACTGATGAGCGCTGAAGAATATGTCCGCGCCCATTGCTTGAACGTCGAAGTCGTGCAAGGGCAAATACGCATTAACGACGCACAGGGCGGAAATGTTGTAGTACTTGGGTCAACCTGGGAAGATGCGAAGATATGGGTTGAACAGCGGGTGATCATCCGCCGGTATCTGGAAGAGGCGATGGCTGAATCTAGCAGAGGGCTGCGCCGACAGAATTTGCAACAGTAAGGTAGCGTAAGCAGGGCCTTGGAGGAAGACGTGGCGGATATTACGTGGACCGGAAACCACGCCGAGGATTTAGCGATGATGAAAAATCTGGTGATGAATCACGAGACGCTCTTGCACGGGAACGGTCAACCGGGGATCGTTGACTTTATCGCCGGACTAAAGGGCCAGATGCGGCTTTGAATTCGCTGACGGGGGCGCTGTTTCTCAGGTAGATGTTGTTAGCTTGGTGGTGCAATGAGACGTGTCATCTTTTTCTTCGCTTTGATCGTCGCAATGGCTCATGGGCAGTCGTGGAGCAACGTGCTATCGTCTGCCCGCGCGACGGACTGGACGGTAAGCAATCTGCATGTGGTGGGCGATTAAGTCTTTCTTTGCTTCGCACGATGTTCGGCTGCGCAGAGACCAAACGGGGGACTGGATGTTTTGGCGGGAGACATGCGGGAACTGCAGCTAGAGGGGCACCTGATGGATCAGCTCACCCATCGCTTCCAGCAGCTGGAGGATGGGCAGAGCCGCCACCAGGAAAAGCTCGAGGCCCAGGCGGCTACGCTGGCGCGCATCGAGCAGAACACATCGGGCATTCCGGGCCTGCGGGACCGAGTCCGGAGCCTGGAGAAATGGCGCAACCGGATCGGAGGCGCCGTGGCGCTCCTGCTGGCGATGATCGCGGCACTCCTCAAGGCGCTGCCGGCGGTCGAGAGATGGTGGAAGGGATAACCGAATGACGGATCCGGTGCATCCACTGACGACGGAACAGGTCGAGAGCCAGGTGCGCAGCGATCTCAGCGAGGGTGTCGTGCACCGCGTGGCGGAGATGGCAGACGCCACGGTGGAGACCATCGACGGCCCGCAGGACCAGACGATCTCGAGCGCGGACGCGCAGGCCGTCTTACAGGCCCACGGGCTCAAGCGGGATGCTGCCGTGGTGCTCGATCACGTGCTGAATGTGTTTTCCCCCGATCACGGCGAGAAGGCGATGATCGCGGACTATGTGCGCGCGGTGGTGGAGGCGCACAACCTGGCGCTCTATCTGGACGAGCAGACGCTGGCGATCGCGAACCACGTCATCGGCGAGTCGTTTCGCCTGGGGGCGAAGTGAGCCGCCTGCGGCTGATTCTCCGCTGGCTGCGGGACCTCTTCACCTGGCATCGCCCGTGCCCCTATTGCAACGGGGTGGGCTACCTGAGCGACGGGACGATCTGCCTGCTCTGCAGCGGGCGCAGGAGGCTGGACTGAGATGGAAGGACTGAACGCGCTTTTGATGGCCCTGGCTGGCCTGGTCAAGGAGATTGCGCTGCACCTTGAGATGGTCTTCGAGGTCGGATCCGGCGCCCTGCTGATCTCGATCATCCACACCTGGCCGGCGAAGGTCCCGAGCAGCCTGCAGGACTGGTGGACCTGGGGCAGAGATGCCTCGCAAACGGCGATTCCTGCCGCCCGCGGCGCGGGCCCAAACCCTACACAGCCGGAGCGGGCTCCGGACCCAACCAGGTAGCGCAGACAGCGCAGAGAGAAATGAGGAGAAACGCAATGAATTTCTTCAAAACAATCAAAGCCGATGTGGGCAACTTCTTCAAGACCGTGGAGACGGATGCCGGCAAGTTTTTCGCCGCCTTCGTCAAGCTCTTCAAGAAGGCTCCGGCGGCGACACAGGTGGTGCAGAACTTCGTCGACGAGGCCGCGCCGATCATCAACTTCGCCGTGGGGCTGACGGACCCGGCCATCGAGCCGGCAGTCGCCGAGGCACTGACCGTTGTCGAGACAGGCCTGGCCGCGGTGCAGGCGTCGCTGACGGCGGCCAACAGCGGGCAGTCGCTGTTGACCAACCTCCAGAACTTTGCGACGACTGTGCCCCAGCTGCTGGGCGGCATCGAGGTCAAGAATCCACAGCTCAAGGCAACCGTCGAGCGCATCGTGACTCTGGTGGTCAACGAGGCGAAGGTGCTCATCCCGGCGGTGGAGCACTGGATTGGGCTGGGCAGTCCTAGCACCTCCACGTCCGGCGGGACGCCGACGGGGACTGGGGCCTGAGCATGACGCTGCTGCAGCTCGAGCGCCTGGCGGTGACGGGGATGGCGCTTGCAGGCGCCATCTTCTTTGCCGTGAGCTCCTGGGTGGTCTGGCAGGCGCGGGCGCTGCCCTTGCACGTGAACGGCGTCCTGGTGCGCGCCGAGGGCGTGGAAAGCAAGCTCTACGCCACCAGCGGCAACCTGGACAAGGCAACCGCGGCCTGGGCGGCAAGCGCGCAGACCCAGGCCGATGCGGTGGAGGGCCTCGTGACGGACGCGCACGGGACGCTGAGCACCGTGGATCTGACGCTGGCGAGCCTGCGCAGCAACTCGGACGCGCTGAACGGCGAGCTGGCCGCGCTCGAGCGGACAACCGATGCGGCGACGGGGCTGGCCAACGGGCTGAGCGAGGATGCGGCGACGGCCAACACACTCCTGGCACACGGGCAGCCGGCGATCGACGCCGGAACGCGCGCCATGAGAGACATCGACTCGCTGGTGACGGATCCGCAGCTGACCGACGCGGTGGGCCATTGGAACGAGACGACGGCGCACCTGGCAGCGTCGACGGGAGACTTTCAGACGCGCTTTCACGCGCTGCTGTTTCCAGCGCCCTGTAGAACCTTTGGCTGCAGGATGAGCCGCTACGTGTGGCCGGCGCTCAAGGATGGCGCCGCGCTGGGCGAGGCGGGGTATTGGACGGCGAGCCTGCTGGGCCGGGCTGTGCCGGTGAAGGTGGTGCACTGAGATGGACGACTTTCTGGTTTGCTTCAACTGGGTGATGGACAATGAGGACCCGCTGCGGAAATACAAGGCGGTGCCCGATTCGCCTCGCGGATCCTTTGCGATCTCGGGGATCAACTCGGCGAAGTTTCCCGAGGACTTCGCGCGGGTCACGGACCTGCCGATGGACGAGCGGCCGGCGGCGGTCGAAGCCTTTTACCGTGACAAGTTCTGGAACCAATGGCTCGCTCAGTTGCTCTCGACCGACGTGAAGAAGCGGGTGATGGACGCCTGCTTTAACCAGGGCCCGGGGACGGGCGTGCGCCTGCTGCAGGAAGCGGTGAACGAGACCGCGAAGAGCCTGATCGAGACCGACGGGGAGTGGGGACCGATCACCCTGGCCGCAGCGAATGCCTGCGCGCCGGCTGCGCTGGTGGCGGCTTTCTGCACGGCCCGTGAGGAGCTTTACCGCAGAATCGCCGCGGCCAATCCGGCACTCGAGGCGGACCTGCCCGGCTGGCTTGCCAGGGCGAGGAAATGACAGGCGGCTTCGCCTCGCTGTGTGCGATGGCGGACCGCGTTTATGAGAAGCATCTGGGCCGCGCGAGTGTGGCGGAAAGAGGGCACGATGGGCACACCGGGACAGCCGTATGGAATCGCGCAGAACCTCGTGGACACGGTGCGGAAGGTGCCGGAGAAGTTTCTGGACTGGGCGACGCTGGGGCCTCTGACCCGCGCGGCGCAGAGCATGGAGCCGGAGGGAATGAAGAGCGACCACCAGCAGATGCTCGACCAGATGAACCAACAGGCGAACGATCAGCGAGTGCAGGCTGCAAATCAGAGTTTCGTGGATCAGGCGGCGCGGGATAAGGCGTCGGCCGCAGGAGGTGCGCAGGTGGCAGACAAAAAGAAATGGGCTGCGGATGCTTTCAAGGAATCGCACAAGGGCCGGCTGCACCGGGCGCTGGGCGTCGACCCGGACAAGACGATTCCCGAGGACAAGATGCGCGCCGCCTTGGCGGGCCACCACGGCCGCGCCGTGCAGCGGATGGCGCAGGCTGCGCACAACATCAACGAGTAGGGCGTGCGAACGCTCACCAGCAACACGCCCGCTTTCAGGCGGCGCACCACAAAGGAGACGACGATGCACGAGGTGATGACAGCAACCCGGGTGCACAGGAATGCGCCGCCCGAGTACAAGCCGGTGGAGCTCGACTCTATCCAGATCCAGAACCGCAAGGGCGAGACTGAGACGGTCAGGGGTGCGGAGATCCTGATGGTCGGGGTCGGCGCGGTGGAAAACACCGTGCGCCTGGCGTTGGCAGGTGGGCGGCACGTCGACGTCGATCGCGCTTTCTTCAACCGGCAGCAGGCAGGGCGCGGGAAGTTCTACATCCAGCACGCGGACGGCACGCCCGAGGTGATCGAGACGAGGGCCATGGCCGAGCATGCGATTCCGGTCGAGGGCACGATCCGCGACAACTTCCTGCCCAGCGCTGCGGACCTGGACGCGGCAGCCGCCGAGCAGAAGGCGAAGGAAGAAGCTGAGGCCGCAGCCAAGGCAGCCGCCGAGCAGGCCGCGAAGGACGCGACCGGGGCGGCCTCAGAAGCGACGGAAGAGATTTCGGGCGATGCGGCACAAGACGCGAGCTAGAGCCAGTTACATGTCGTCGGTGCGCATAGTGACGGTGGACGAGATGCGCAAGATCGCCGCCGAGCTCGAGCGGGTAAGCCAGCCGGGCACCTCAGCCTTTACCAGGCTTGAGGTGCTGCAGTGGGCGATGTCCTACTCGGGCGCGTATTTCCGCACGGCCAGGGGCACGTTGAGACGGGTCTTTCCCAAGGGCCGCCTCGAGGTGCCCTTCACGGCCAACGAAGAGGAGCAAGCCGATGTCGCAAATTAACCCTTCCCGGCGCCTCGTGGCGATCAATAACGACGCCGGCGCATTCACGGTGATCCGGTTGACCACGTGGGCGAAGTACGTGGAGATCGACGAGGACCCGACCCAGAACGCCGGCGCGAAGCAGGGCCTGCAGTACAACGCGCTGGACCCGTTTGTGCAGTCTGCGGAGATTGTGAATCCGCCGGCCCTCTACCTGGTGACGCCGGTGACGCCCGTCGGCACGCCGGAGCTGACCTTCGGCGACAAGATCCACATCAACGACCTGACCTTCGCGCCGCTCGGCAACCCGGGCAGCGGCGGCGATCCGGTCGGCCCAGGCGCGGGCGCGTCGCTGGGCACGCCGCTGGTGCAGCTGCGGACCAACAGCGCCAACGCGACCAACGTGATCGTGACGGAGTACGCCTAAGTGGCTCGCCAGATGTCGCCGCTCAGCCCGCTCGAGCAGGAGATCGCGCGAAAGCTCTCCGAGGCGCGCTTCCCGCCCTACTCGGCGTCGAAGCGCTTCGCCCGTGAGATGGGCGAGGGCCACATCAAGCAACTGTCGACCAACGGCCGCCGCTTCCTGGCCTACGTCGTCCATCGGTTTCGCCGCCAGTACCAGCTGAGCGCCGAAGAGGAGTCCTGGGTCGCAGAGTGGCTCGCACGTGCCCCGGAGCCGGCCGAAGCAAAGCCGGTCCGCACAGTTACGCCCGTCGTCAGAGTTGAGGAGAACTTGCAACTATGTTTGGACTTGTAACCCGCCAGCGATTGCTCGACTGCGAGCGCTCGCGCGTGGACCTCAAGGTGCAGATTATCCGACTGGAGCAGCAGCTCGCCGAGGCCGAGGAGCGGGGCCGGCGCGCAGCCTCGGACCTTGCTTTGGCGAATCGCCAGATCCAGATGATCGAGACCGACCGCCAGCGGCTGGTGGCTGCCCTCGCGTCGCGCGCACCTGCGGCCGCCGCGGGGACGCCGGCGCCGGGGGCCGAGGACGTGCCTCCGGCTGATGCGCCCCAGGTGCGCAGCCTCTCTTTTCTGGAAGTGGCGACACGCGCCACGGAGCATCGTAACCGGCATAACAAGGAAGCCGGCGCCACGGTGGCGCCGACAGTGATTCAGACGGCGGCCGCGCAGGCGCACGCGCGCCGGATGAAGGCAGCCACAACAGCAGCGGGCGCAGCAGCCGCACCGGCGAAAGAGGACCGTTAGCCCATGGCCTGGAACCAGACCCCGATCTCAAGCCAGAACGCGACGCCGATCTCGGCTGCCGGCAACCCCGCGCGCCGGGTGGCGAACCCCTCGCCCGAGAACCCGCTGCGCGTCGACGACCCCTCGAGCGCGCAGCAGCAGCCGATCGATTACTTCGGCCTGTTCGGCGTGCAGAACGAGGACAAGGACCTGCTGGTTGAGACCATCGGGGTGCTGCGCGAAGGCTGGATGCAGGACCGCATGGAGCGGATCCGCGTGTGGATGCTCAACATGATGATGGAGAAGGGCATCCAGTGGGTCGGCTGGGACCAGTCCTCGAATTGCTGGTTTGATGCCCTGGCGGAGCTGCGGAACAATGGCCTGGTCGAAGATGGCGAGTCGATCGAACTTGAGAAGTGGATGAACAACATCACGCTCATGTTCAAGCAGGTCTTTGTGGGCAACCTCACGCGCGCTGTGCCTCACTCGGTTTTCAGGCCCGGGAACGCAGAGAAGCCGAGCGACGTGCAGACGGCGAAGGCCTCCGAGGACCTGATCCGCATCATCGATCGCAAGAACAAGGCGCGCAACCAGCTGCGCCTCATTTTCGAGACGCTCTACTCCTTTGGCAGCTACTGGTGCTACACCCGGCCCACCCTCGACGGCGTAGTGAACGGCTACGACGAGGAGACGATCTTCGAGGACATGGAGATCCAGATGCCCGCGCGCATGAAGTGCATGAGCTGCGGCCTGGAGACTCCGATGCCCCTGCTTGGCGGCCAGAACGGGCCACCCGTCGCCGGCGGCGATCTGGCACAATGCCCTGGCTGCGGGACCGGGATGGGTCCCGAAAGCTACTACGGCGCCGGCGAGGGCAATCACATTTCCATCCGCGCTGCGGGGGTCCGCAAGGTGCCGCGCGCCGGTGTGAAGCAGTCCATTCACACCCCGCTCGAGGTGGACGTCAACCCGAACGTCAACCAGTGGTGGCAGTCCGAGGTGCTCAGCTTCGACCGTGAAATTGGGTACGGCGAGGCCCTGGAGCTGTTCCCCGAGTTTCGCCAGATCATGGAAGCCGGCGCCACCGTCGAGACGACGCCCAACGCCGACTGGGAGCGCCTGATGCGCACCCAGCTGAAGTCGGTGACCTCGGGCTACGCTTCGGACCTGGGCCTGACCCGGCCGACCTACTCCGAAAACTGGCTCAACCCGTCCGCGTTCTACCACCTGCAGCAGTGGGACTTTGCCGAGCGGATGAAGCAGAAGTTTCCCCAGGGCGTGAAGATTGCGATGATCGGGCCGACGGTCGTCGACATCCGGCCGGCGGTGATGCGCAACGAATGGTCGAGCGGCCAGCTCTACACCGCCTACGGGCCCTACTGCCCGTCGATCTCCGAGCGCGTGGTGCCGTTCAATCAGCGGTTCAACGCGGCCATGCAGATGCTGGACGACTGGATGCAGCGCGCCTCGACCGGCCTCAACGTGATGGACGCGGCCCGGCTCGACAAGCAGAAGGTGGAGAAGCGGCCGCTGGTGCCCGGCAACGTCTTCGAGATTCCGATGCGGATCAACGGCGAGCCGCGGCCGATTTCCGAGACGTTCATGCACTGGGACCTGCCGCTCAATCCGGCCGCCTGGAATTACCCGTCGATGCTGCTGACCTTCTGCGAGATGATTGCCGGGCTGCCGCCGCAGGCGATGGGCCAGGGGACGCAGCCCGGCGTGGAGACGGCCACCGGCCAGGGCCAGCAGTTGAGCCAGGCGACGGCGGCGCTGCAGCCCTACTGGGAGTTTGTGAAAGAGGAGCGCGCCCAGGCCGCCTACAACGCGATCCTCTGCGCGAAGCAACTGATGGACGCCGGCGCGATGAAGCGCGTCTGGATGACCGAAGAGGCCAAGGGCGCCGGCTGGCGCAACAAGATGGTCGACTGGTCACAGCTGCAAGGCGAGGTCGAAGTGAGTTCCGACGAGGACCAGGGTTTGCCGGTTTCGCCCGACGAGCTGCGACAAGCCTTCAATGTGCTCTTTGAGCAGCTGGGTCAGAATAACCCGGCGGCGGTGGAGTGGTTCAAGATTCCGGCCAACCAGGACATGGTGCTCTCGACCATGCTGCCGGGCTCGGTCTCGCCGGTGGCTGCGCAGATCACGAAGACGCAGATGGATATTCAGATCCTGATGTCGAAGCCGGCCGAGCAGGTGGTGAACCCGGACGGAAGCATCACCGAGAAGCTGCCGGTGGAACCGGACAAGAACTTCGAAGACTACGAGACGGCGAAGCAGTGCGTGCGCGATTACGCCATCGAAGAGTGCGACCTCCGCTTCACCGACCCGCAGGCGTGGGAGCGGCTCAACGCCTACTACGACATGCTCGAAGATCTGGACGCCCAGGTCGCCGCCGAGCGGGCGCAGCGCCAGATGAAGGTAAACAAGGCCGGCCAACCGCCTCCGCCTCCGCCGGACCCTGGCCAGCAGGCCATTCTTTCCGAGGTGCAGCAGCTGGGCACCCAGATGCTCCAGCGCCTGGCGCAGCTTGCCTCGCTGGATCCGATGCAGACCAAAGGCACCGCGAGCGCGCAGGTAAGCGCAGCCAACGACGTGGCGAAAACCGCAATCGACCTTGCTGAACTTGTCGGCAAGGGAAAGTAACGCAAGGAGAACCCTACAATGGCAACGACCGCAACGCCCCCAGTTTCGTCCGCACCCGCAGCCCCAGCCCCGGCGCCCTCGCCGGCACCGGCACCTGCGGCCAGTCCCGCGCCCGCTGCCGCACCGGCGTCCGCGCCTGCAGCCCCGGCGCCTGCAGCAGCCCCAGCGGCTGCACCGGCTGCAGCCCCGGCACCGGCAGACGCTCCCGCACAAGCCGCTCCGCCGGCCGCGCCCGCCGCGCCGGCCGGACCGCCCAAGGCCTCAGATTTTCCCGAGAATGAGGAGGGCGTCGAGCAGTTTATCGAGGCGAGCGAGCGCTGGCGCCAGGAGCACCCGGACGAGCAGCTCGACCAGCCTGCGCAGGTGGCGCCCGAACCCGGCGCCCAGCCCGAGGAGCAGGCGGCTCCGCAGCCGGAGCAGCGCGAGCAACCGCAGGCACAGCCGGGCGAGGCGCAGCCGCTGCCCACGCCGCAGGCCTTCGAGAACCTGCTCGCGGCAAAGCCCGATTTCAAGGCGCTGTTCGATCGCGACCCCGAGGCTAAGACGCAGGTCATGGACCTGGCCCGCGCCGCCGAAGCGGCGAAGCCGATTCTGGACATTGTGCCGACCGTCGAGGAAGCGCAATTCGCGACGAGCAAGGCGAACGAGTTTCTCAACCTGCAGCACGCCTTCGCCATGGCGGCCGAGAACCCCGACATGGGCGAGCGCGGCTGGAAGCAGTTCGTCGACCTGTTCACGCTGCGCGACGAAAAGGGCCAGCCGATCCTGCAGAACGGGCTGCCGGCGATGGCCGAGTCTTTCGATTTCATCGGCCGGAAGTTCGTCGGCGGCGCGATGGGCGACCGCATCGCCACGGAGAAAAGCGCCCTCCAGGCGCTGCAGAAGAAGCTGGAGAGCGGCGTCTATCCCAACGAGCAGATGAAGGAAGCCGACCGGGTGGCGTCGATCGACGCCGATTACCGGATCAAGGCCCTCGAGTACGTGCAGGAGTTGCTGGGCGAGGCCGACAGCCAGCTCAGCCTGCCCGAGCTGCCGGCCGACGCGACCCAGGCGCAGCGCGAGCTGCAGGCCGAACTCGCCAAGCAGCTGGAGCAGGTGAACGCCGGAAAACAGGCGAACTCAAAGCAGGCTCGGGTGCAGCAGCGGCAGGCCTTTGAACGCAAGGTGAACGGCGCCTTTGGCCAGAACTTCGGCGACTTCATCGACAACCTCATCAAGGCCCGCAGGGACCGCGGCGAGTACATTCCCGACTTTGTGCTCAACCGCAAGTGGGTTAACCCGGCGACCCGCCAGGTGACCGAGGTGCCGACCTACGCGGCCGAGATGTGGCACTCGTTCCAGAGCAAGATCTACTCCATCCCCACGGTGGCGGAGAAGCTGCGCAACCTGGAGCTGCAGGGCCCGGCGGCCGAGCAGCAGCGGCTGGCGTATATGTCGGAGCTGGTGGGCAAATATGCGCCAGCCATCGAACGCGCCTACATGGAGGAGATCCACAAAGGCATCCGCGGCAACCAGGCGGCGCAGCGCGAGCAGCAACAGCGCGTCGCACAGGTGGCCAGGGTTGAACCGCAATCGGCCTCTGCACCGACGCAGGGACCGCAACCGCTTTCCGGCCAGGCGCTCCAGCAGCAGGCGCTGGAGAACCTGAGAAACAACCCCGAGTACCAGCAAGCAAGCCGCGTCGATCGCGCCGAGATGGAGATGCTCGAGGCTGAGCGGCTCCGTACAGGCCGCCGCTAGCCGCGATTTCGAGCCGCCCCACGCGCCAGTGCGTGTGCGGGCGAACCTGTGAAGCAGCGCCCAAGGGCAGCCGGCGAAGTTCGAGGCCGGCTGGAGATGGCCCATGGCCCCACCCAACAATTCCACAGCACAAGCGCAGATCGCGCTGATGATTCAGGTCATCGACGAGAATATCGAGACCTCGCAGAACCTTGACCAGGGCATCGACCGCCGTTTCCAGATGGCTACGGCACGCGACATGGGCAAGGAAAAGTACCGTCACCCGATCGAGTTCGACGTGGGCGGCCAGTTCGCGTTCTACGATCCGGACGGCGGCCCCTACATCCAGGGCAACGGCCCCGGATACAACCAGTTCATCGTTGTCCCGGTGGCTGGCATCATGGGCGTCGCTCGCACCGAGCTGCTGGCCCGCATCGAGGGCGCCGGCACCGACCGCCTGCTGATCGCGAAACCGATCGCGCGCATGCTTGCCCGCATGAAGGACAAGTTTGCGCACACCCGCAACGCTCTGGGCCAGGGCTACAACCAGGGCCTGCTGGCAACCGTCGACGCAACCTACGCCGGCGGCGTGGTGGTGCAGCTGGCCAACGTGCCTTACGGCAACCGCCTGCTGGACATCAACAACCAGTACGCGGCCACGGACGCGGCCTTCAACATTCTGGGGATTGTGACGATCCTGCAGAAGTCGAACTCGACCGGCGGCGGCATCGACACCATCACCATCGACCAGGTGCCTCCGGGCTTCGTGGCCGGCTGCCAGCTGGTGCCGATGAACTCGGCTTCCGGTGCGCCGCTCGGTCCGCAGGGTCTGGAGTACCTGATCTCCAACCAGACCAACGGCGACAACTGCGGCATCGCCCGCACGATCGCCTACGTGCAGTCGCCGAGCGTGAACGCCAGCTCGACCCTGAATCTGGGCGTGATCGAGGTGATGAACCAGCGCCAGAACCAGGCGCTCGGCTCCGACCAGGAAGCGGAAAAGCGCTTCTACTACACCCACTACGTGCAGAGGGCGACGGCCCGGCTGCTCGGCTTCGCCAAGGTCATGCTGACCGCGACGGACAAGACCCCGATGTTTGACATCGCGGCGCCGCGCAATGCCCCGTGGATGATCGGCAACCAGGAAGTGCTCACCGACTCGATGGCCGGCGTCGACAAGCTCTACGACGTGGCGCAAGGCCAGTTGAGGAAGGTGCGCTACCCCGGAAGCCAGAAGATGATCCCCGGACTGCTCGAGGGCATCTGGTGGCCGCGGTACTCGAACGGCCAGGCGACCTCGGAGTCGGACGCGCTTTTCCAGGACGCCTACAACTTCTACACGAAGCTGCCCTGGGCCCACGTGTACGCCTACAACCTCTACGTGAACCCGGTGATGGCGGCGGGCACCTAGCCTGCCGTTGCACCACGTTGCACCGTGTTACACCACGCAAGTCAGCCGCCCGGGTCGCGAGGCCCGGGCGAACCTTTGGAGGAACGTTTTGTACGGTGACGACGCAGAACGCAGGACACCGCCGGAGATCCGCCGGCTGCTGCTCGACTATGGCGGCAAGACGCCGACGGGGCTGCCCATGTGGCGGCTGGTGCAGGCGGGCGACTGCCGCATTCTCTGCCAGGGACGCATGCACCACTTTCCGAAGGGCGTCGACTTTTCGATCGAGGAAGTGGCTTCGATCCGGCCCGACTCCATCACCGGCGGCGTGATGCTGCTGCCGCGGTACCGCGACATTCCGCCGCACCAGTGGATTCTGCAGAAATGGTTTGCGCCGTCGATCTGGGGCGGGGCGGCCGATTGGCGCATGGCCCGCGGCGAAGAGGCGGACACGCCGCTCTTTGTGCAGGAGTTTCCGGCCAACGGCGATTACTTCATGCTCGCCGGCCCCTGGAACTCGATCGAGGAAGCCGGGGACCTGCGGGCTGCGATCTGCGTGTATCTGCGCTCGATTCTGAGCCGGCCGAAGGACGGCCAGAACTATGTCCGCCAGATGATGGCCGAGGAGATGCACGGGCGCGAAGAGCGCGTCGCGCGCCTCGAGAAGGAGATCTTCCGGGCCGAGGTCGCGAACCGGCAGATGCTCACCAGTATCAGCAGCGACGCACAGCGGATGCGCAACGCGATAGCCGAACAGGCGGGCGTGACAGCCCACCTGAGCGCCAGTGAGGCCTGGGGATGACCCGATGAACCAGAGGACAGGAGAAACGCAAGCAATGCAAACCGTAGAGATTGAGACCGCCGCCACCGCCGAATCGTCCCGGGTCGCGGGCCCGGATGGGATGGCTCGCTTCCTGGAGGGCCCCACCAGCACAGGCCGCTCCGCCAAGAAACGCCAGGAGGCGATGAAGGAGCTGATCGCCCGCCTCCGCTATGAGACCCGCCAGGACTCCGACGGCCGCATCGAAGGCCCGCTGCGCCCCTGCACCGTGGTGAATTTCAACCCGGTCGAGGCCGTGGTGCAGGGCCAGATCCGGCTGACCATCCCAAGGCCTGGCACCACCAAGCACCACCAGGTGGTGATGACCTGGAAGAACCATCGGATGCAGGGCCACTACTGCGTGATCGGCTCGCCAATGATGGGCGTGACGCCCGACAAGGAGCCCGTCTTCTACTCGACGGTCGTCAACTGGGAGCGGGATGAGCGGCTGCCCGTCGACGTGCCCGTCTCCGAGCCCCGCGTGTACACGCCGTGGTCGATCGGCTGCGAGATTGTCGCGCAATACAATTCACCGTCGACGAAGCTGATGGGCGGCCTGCTCTTCTTCGACCAGGACATCCACGCGATTTCGAGCGGCCGCCTGGAGCGTAATGGCGGCAAGATCTACGTGCCCGAGCGCGAGGTGCTCCCCAACTCCGCGCAGTATGTCTACCGGCTGCGCGAGGCCTTCCTCGACGAGGAGCTCGACCGCATCTTCGAGCAGCAGCAGCAGTACGCGGACATCATGATCCAGCTCGCGCACTCGCTCTGGGTGGAGGAAAACCCGGAGAGCCGCAAGATGATCACCGACACGCATCGCGAGTGGGCGCGCTATGCCGAGTCGAAGGGATGGCTGCCGGGAGGCCTGCCCGAGTGGGTTTCCGCGCGGCTCATCACCGGGTCGAGTCCGACGATTGCCCAGCTTTCCGCCTGCCCCTATTGTGGCGAGCAGCAGAAGCACGTGAACGTGCATTTCTGCAAGCAGGGGCACCCGTTCGACGTGATCAAGGCGCTCAAGGAAGGCCTGGCCGTGCCGGAGCAGTACATCGACGTGCTCGCCGACGATGCCTACGAGCAGGCGCAGCAGATCCTCGAGGAGCGGCGCAAGCGCTCCGCCGGACGCAAGAAGGCCGGCGCAGCAAAGCCGGAAGCAGCGGCAGAGACGGATTCCGCGGCGACTCAAGCGAAGCCGGCAGCAGCGAAGGGCGCAGCGGCCAAGGCGGAGAAGAAGGACTAACATGCGCACGGTAGGCGACGCCATCAAGAAGGTGCAGGCTCTACTCGGTGACCCCAGGGGCCAGTGGGTGAAGCCTGCCTATGTCCTCCCCTTGATGGACGTCGCCTACTCGACCGTCTATCTCAACATCAAGAACGCCAGCGCGAAAAACCTCTGCGGCATCGTGACCATCCCCTCGGTGCCGGCAGGGACGACGAGCCTGTATCCCTGGCAGAACGCGACCGCCGTGCCCGGCGCCTCCCCGGTGGCAGAGAACGCGCCGGCGGTGGGCCTGGCAGGCGGCACGGGAGCCGGGGCACCCAATCCTCAGCCGGTGCTGCAGGGACTCTACGACCCGATCGAAATCTGGGTTAAGCCCGCGGGCTCGGCGCCGTGGCAGTATTCGCGGCTGAACGGTCCGCGGGACACGCTGCCCCATCTCGACCCCAGCTTCTTCGGCAACGACACCTTCGGGCCGCGGATGTATTTTTCGTTTCTCGGCAACCAGCTGCGCATTACGCCGGTGAATGCCGATCTTGATTTTGAGGTGACCGGCCGCTTCGGCGCGGTCCCGATCGCGAACACCGACCAGCTTCTGCAGGGAGCCGACGATATGTGGGTGCCTGTGGTCTACGAGACGGCCTGCCTGGCCGGCGTGGAGCGCTCGAACCCGCAGATCCTGGCCGGCTACCAGAGCCGCTCGACGGCCGCGCAAGACAACCTGATCGCCCAACTGATCCGGGTCGAACAGGGCAACCCGGCACGCTTCCAGAAGATGAGCCGCGAGGGCGGCATGATCGCCTGGTTCTGGGGCGTCTGACAAGCACACAGTTCACTTTAACGACTTCGTGTAAGTCGGTAAACCAAGGAGAGAGAGATGGCTACACAAGCGAAACTGATCGGCACGAGCCCGGCGTCGAACCCGGACCAGCTCGACTTTGAGATCACCTTTTTCGGCAATTACGGGGTGAACGGCGTGGGCGACCCGCTCAACCTTGCGCCCTACGATGCGAACAATAACCCCGGCGGCTTCACCAACCCGGCGAACCTTCCCATCCCGGCACTGCCGCTGGGCGGCCTGGAGGAAGCGCCGGCGGTCATCGCCGAGGACATCGGCGGGTACTACACGAACCCGCACCCGCTGCTGCCGGCCGCTGCAACGACCCAGGGCGTGGCATCCTCGCTGGCGCTCAATAACGGAAACAACCTGCGCATGTTCGCGCCGGGCGGGGCGGAGCTGGCCACCGATGCAGCTTACAACGCCGCAGTGACCGCTGCCGGCGCAGGCGTCATCCTGCGTGTGACTCTTCCCAAGGATCAATAGCCGTGGGCGCAGCCTACCTGCGCGGAACGACCGACCCGGCCGACCGCATACCCTGCGACAAGGTCGGGTTCGCTTCGCGCACCCTCGCCCAGCGCGCCCTGAAGGCGGTCCGCAAACCAGATCAGGGCGGTCTGCGCACCTATTGCTGTTCCATCTGCCACCTGTGGCACCACGGCCACGTGACCCCGAGGAAGATACGCCGTGCAATGGTTCGGAAAGCCCGTCCCGTTTCCTAGATTCCTGGGCCAGATTGATCTGGACGACCCCACCAATGTTCCGGTGGGAGCGGCCGCCGTGTGCCGCAACACGGATTTTACTCGGGACACGGGCGGCGCCACCCACGCCGACACGCGGGCCGGCAACAATCTGGCGATCCAGCTGGTGGGAACCAACGGGCAGCCGAGCCAGGATCCGGCCACCGGCGGCATCTTCTTCCGGTACTCACCCGTGCTTCCGACGGACCCGGCCCTCTTTCCGCCGACCGGCCGCTTCGAGATGCCGATTCTCTTTGAGGGCGGCGGATGCCTGCAGCGCGAGAATCCGGTCGGCTCGGGACGCTGCCAGCAGCTGCCAGCCTCGACCCTTTTTACTCCCCCTCAAAACAGCCACATGATCGGCGCACCCGCCGGCAACAAGGTCTATGCGGCCTTCTCCGACCTCCGGAAGCCGACGGCGAGCGGCGCGCTCATCGACCCGCGCGCGGTGGCCACCGGAGCCGCCAACGCCGTCAGCCCGATTGGCATGAAGCCCGTCGGCTGGTACTGGCAGCCCAACACTGCGGTGCTGGCCGGCGAGATCTGCTGCCCTTCGGCGCCGGTGACCGGCAACGGGCACACCTACCAGGCGCAGAACGCGGGCACCACCGGGGCGAACCAGCCGGCGTTTTCCGCCAGCGACGCCGAGGGCCAGGAGTACAACGACAACGGCATCGTCTGGAAAGAGCTGACGATGGTGATGGCGAACCGGCTCGACCCGCCCCCGGTGCCCACGCTCGCCGAGGATCCGGGCGGCGGCACCTTCGCGGCCGGCCTGGATGTCTATGTCGTCGCCACCCTGGTGAATCCCCAGGGCGAGAGCCTGCCTTCGGCTGCGGCCACCTACCGGAACACCGCGCTCGATGACGGCATCAACGCCACCGTGGCAGCGCTGGGCAACCTGCCGGGCTGGGTGGCAACGCTGGGCGCGCAGTACCTTCCCACCGGCATCAACCTTTACACGGCCACCGTGGCGCACAATGCGGCCGCGCCGCCCCTCTCGGCGTACCACCTCTTCGGCGAGACGGCGCTGGGGACGATCAAGCTGATCACCTCGGAGACCGCCGGCGTGGCGCCGCCGACCTCGTGCACGGCGCGCGTGGTGCCGGGCCAGCTTCCGACGCCCGACGTGCAGCCGATCATCCAGCGCGACCCAGGGGGCGGGACCTTCGCCGCCGGCCGCGACGTCTACGTGCTCCAGACCTACACCAACGCCGCGGGCGAGACCAAGGCCGGGCCGGCGAGCTCGATCGTCAACACCGTGGCCAACGACGGCGTGATGGTTTCAGTGGAGGTGCCCGAGGACGGCCTCGGCAACGCGCTCTATGACATCCTGCAGGTGGGCATCTACGAGGCCGACGTCGCCACCGGCCAGCCCGCGCCGCCGTCGACCGCGTTTTCCCTGGTGGGCTATTACGCATCCGGGGCCGCCCCGATTATCACGGCGAGCGCCGCCGGCGCGAATCCTCCCACCTCAAACACGACCGGGCCCGCGGGTAACATCGCGGCTGACACCTCGACGGGCGGACCGAACGGGGGCCAGGGCTACCGCTACGCAGCGCTGCTCTTCGTGAATGAAAACCAGACCGTCTCCGGCTTCACCCTCGCCAGCGTCGTCAAGTACATTGTGGACGAAGACGGCTGGGAGCTGGGCGTCTTCAATATCGCGAAGGGCCCGGCGAATGTGGTGGCTCGTCTGGCAGCCTTCAGCGTGGCCGACGCGACCCAGGCCGGGCCGTTCGACTGGATCGGGAACCTCAACCTGCTGGCTCCGACGGCCAATGTGGTCTATCCCACACAGACGCTGGTGGACGAGGTGGAGCAGTCGGCCACGGCGATCTTCGACAACGTGACCACGCAGGCCGTGTTTAACTTCTCAGACACCTACCTTTCGCAGGAAAATAACGTCGACGACCGGACGGACATCCTGCCGCCCTTCCAGGCCTGCCGCATCGACTTTCTCAAGACCATCAACTCGCTCGCCTACACTGGGGTGCTGGGGTACACGGGCGGCGGTCTGGTATCCATCCCCGGCGATTACGAGAGCGTCTATGCCGACGTCGGGCCGGTCCCCTTCCCTTCCGACGGCCAGCGCTGCTTCGGCTTCACCGACGTCTACAAGAGCGTCATCTTCGGCCTGCGCGAGAATGGCGGCTACAGCATCCAGCCCAACTCCGGCAGCCCCTCGGGCTGGGACATCGTGCAGCGGTGGGACCAGGTCGGCCCCTGCGGCTTCCGCGCCTGGGACGCGATCGAGGCCTTCATTGTGTTTGTGCACCGCAGCGGGGTCTACGTGTATATGTCTTCGGACCCGAAGCTGGTCACGAGCGAGGTGCCGAAAGCGTGGTCCCGCATCAACTGGGAGTACGGCTACAAGATCGCCGTGACCATCGACCAGGACACCCAGACGGTGCGCATCCAGGTGCCGACCGGCCAGTCGACCGAGAACAACGAGGAGTTTTGCGTCAGCTACCTGATGGGCTGGGAGGATCCCATCCACTTCTCCGCCTACATCGGCAAGGAAGTTTCCATGCCGCAGGCGCGGCGCTGGAGCTTCAACGACGTGGCGGCGACCATGGCGGTGCGCATGGACCGGACGCTGCCGCCTGGCCCCGCGTTTATCGACGGACCCGACTGGACGCTGCAGCGGGATTCCGCTTTTTCGAAGAGCCAGCTGCTCTACCTCGATTCCTCGCCCGACGGCGGCGTGCAGGCGCGGACGCCGGGGAGCTGGTCCGACAACGGCGCGGGCATCGACTGGCAGTACGAGACCGCTTCGGCTGGTTTCATGCAGGCCGTCTGCAAGCCGGAAGGCATCAACCTCAACGTCGCCGGCCATGGCCTGATCACGGCCGCGATGCTGCCGGCGCGCAACCGCGCCGATGGGCCGGGCGGCGAGGCGGCGAATGAGGTGCCGCTGGGCGATGGGCAGTTTGCGCTCGACTCCGGTCAGCAGATCGGCATCACTCTCAAGTGCGAGCCGGTGATCGATGAATACTGGCGGGTGCGCTTCACCAACGGCAAACAGCCCGGAGCCTGGGCGAGCCTGAAGACGCTGACGGTCTACGTGATTCCCTTCACCGTCGGCCGCGGCGAGCTGGAGACGAATAACTGATGACCGTTGCGACTCCAGGAACGAACCGGCTCGGCGTCTACGTCGAATCCATCTGCCGGGACCTCGACAGGGGCAAGACCCCGCAGACCGAGGACTTTCGCCAGCTGATGACGCAGATGCAGATCGCGATTCAGGCGTCGCTTCCCGGCGGCATCTGGCCGACGCCCGGCGGTTCGAAGGCGGTGAATGCCGCTTCGCCGTCGAAGCTGGTGTTTTCTGTGACGGGCGCGAACGGGCAGTTTCAATGGTCGGTGACGAATCCCTATCAGGCCAGCGGTCAGACGGTTTGGCACGAGGTGAGCTACTGCCCGCTGAAGAGTTTCACACAGAATGTAACGACCCTGCCGCCGACGGCGGGAGCCAACGGCACGGTGGCGGAGCCGGGCCAGACCTTATTTTTCCGGCTGCGCGCGAGTTTCGATCTGAAAAACTGGTCGAGTTATCAGCTGGCGTCCACGGAGACGATCAGCTCGGGCAAGGTATCGAGCGCGGCCACGAGCGACGCAGGCGCCTTCAACCAGACCAACTACGGCGTGGTGACCTCGCAGGCGGTGGGCGCGACGGCCGAGGTGCAGATCCAGGGAGCGAGCGGGCCGCTGACGAGTCTGGTGGCGCAGAAGGGACCCGCGCAGAGGGCGCTGCCTGGCGCGACGATTGTCGGAGTGGCGGCGGGAAGCAGCCAGTTCGTCGGCTGGGACGGCAGCCAGTACATCCTGCGCTCGACGCTGGGCGAGCTCTTGGCCTCGGACGACGTAACGCCCATCGGCAAGGTGAGCGTGGTGGACACAGGCACGCCGGTTCTGCCGGCGGTTTCGCTGGTGCTGGGTTCCGGCGGCGCGGTGCTGGGCTGGAATGTGACCAACCAGGGCAACGGCCTGACCGGCCCGGTGACGCTGACGATTACCACGGCGACCGGGACAGGGGCGACGCCGGGCGCGCAGACGATTGAGAGCGGCAAGCTGATCTCGATTGCGCCGGGCAACCCGGGGAGCGCCTACGCCGGCACCGACACGGTGAACGTGACCGGCGGCGTGGGCACGGGAACTGCCGGCGGCGGCACGGCGGTAGGCGGAAACGGCGGGAGGCTGACAGCGGTATGAGTTGGGAGATCGAACACCAACACGTGGATCTGGCGGAGATGATGCACGTCACGACCTTTGTGGAGCGCGGCGTGAAGAACCGCAACGGGGAGCCGGCGCGGCATCTGCTGCAGATCCGGCTGGGCGACGGGCTCGCGCTGACGCCGGAGGGCACGCTGCTGGATGGCGAGGGAAACCACTTCGACGTCGTCGCCAAACAGCAGGAGCTGCTGGCAGGCCTGAATGCGCTGCATGCCAACGCTCGCAGCTTCGCCCGCAGGCACGGCGCGCAACTGGGTGCCCCGCCAAAGATAGGAAGGTAGCGCAGGAATGAACGGGACGGAAGTGCAGAACATCACGCCGGCGGATGTGCCCGAGGTCTGGGCGCTCTGCAACCGCGACAACGAAAAATATGGGACCGACTTCGCGGTGCCGCGGCTCTTCGACGAGGACGACGTCCTTTTGCCGAACATCCCGCTGGCGCTGAAGGTTCTGGACCGGGGCCGCATCGTGCAGGCGCACATCTTTGAGCGGCAGGTGGAGCTGCTGACCTACGGCGCAGGCGCCAGGGGCACGGCGCTGAGCCTGCCCGGGATTTTGTGTGCGGAGCGACTTTTGGAGCAGATGGGTTACGGAGGATTCCATGCGCTGGTGCCGTTGGCGAGGGTTCGCCAGTGGGACCGGGCCGTGGGGCAGCGCCTAAACATGGAACGCGACGACGGAAGGGTAGCCCATTTTTACCGGCCCTTCGGGGGGAGAGCTTGACCAAGAGCCAGAGCAACCGGGCATTCAACACAGCGAGCAGCCAGAACGCCGGATACAACGCCAACGCGCAGTCGACCTACGGGGCGGAAAACGCGGACATCGGCGCGTACAAAAGCGCTCTCGCGAAATACGCGGCCGAGAATCCCTATGTCCAGGGCGGCGAGTTCCAGACGAGCCAGAACCAGGCCCTGGCCGACACCTCCGCGGCGCAGGCGCAGGGCGCCGGGCAGGCGCTGCAGGCCGAGCAGGTGCGCAGCGGGCAGAATCCGGCCGCTGCGATCGCCGCGACCGAGCAGATGAACGAGAACAATACCCGAAACATGATGGGCGCCGAGGCCAGCGCGAACACGAACCGGATCGGCGCGGAAGCCGGGTACAACCAGGGCGTGCTCGGAGCGACCGCGGTGCCCGCGCAGATGGAGCAGGGCATCCTCGGAACGGAGACCGGGGCGGCCACTGGCGCGCTCAACCAGGAAACGGAGGCCTCCAAGACGCCGAGCTTCTGGCAGGAGCTGGGGCAGGGCGTGATCAGCGCGGGATCGTCCTTTGCGGGCGGCATGGGTGCGAAGTTGGCGGGTTGCTGGATCGCCGCGCGGCTGTACAACGGATGGGGAGACACCCGCACCATCGCGGTACGGATGTACCTGCATTACGAGTTCGGGCGGCACTGGTACGGCGCTCCGGTGATCGGGCTCTACCAGCTGGCGGGCGAGTGGATTGCCGGGCGCGTGATGCCCCGCTCGCGGCTCGCGACGCGCATCCTGCGCTGGCTTTTCGACCGGGCGCTGACCCGGGCCGAGCTGTGGCTCGCCACCTCTGAAGGCGGAGCCTTCTGGCGCCGCTACCAGTGGCTCTATCACAATCGCGTGCGCCACACCTCCGGCAAGCCTCCGGATGAGTGGCACCACTGGGCGATCGAGCGTGTCGGCGACGGCTTCACGGAGGTGTTCTAATGGCTCAGCCCGGTATCAGCAGCAACCTCGGTGACCCCGACAACTTCGAGGGCCTGCCCTACGCGGGCTCGCCCGTGACCGCGGCCGGACTCGACCCGGACGAGGTCCGCATGATGATGGCCGGCGGTGGTGGCGCCGACCAGCTCACCCAGCGCATCCAGGCCGCGCAGCAGCGGACGCCGCCTTTGCAGATGAAGCCGGATACGACGGCGATGCCGACTCCTGCCCCTGCGTCGCCGTACCAGGGAGCAGGGCGGCAGACGGTGGGAGTGACCGGCGCGCCGGGCGGCGTCGCCAGCGCTCCCGCGCCGAGGATGCCCGCCCCCGAGACGCAGCCGGCGGGTTGGACGAGCGACACGGCCCAGCAGGGCGCAGGCATGCAGCTCCAGGCTGGGGAAAAGCTGCTCGATACGGCACGGGCCATGCAAGCCGACCCGGAGATTCCAAGGCTGCAGGAACAAGTGGTGGCCGACCAGGCGGCAACCCCAAACCCGCGCGACTACAAACCGGGATGGGGGACGCGGATCCTGCGCGGCCTGAAAGGTGCGGCCCTTGGCGCGGCGACGGGTGGCATCTTTGGCGCGGCGGCCGGCGCGCTCGACCCCGCCTTGGTACGCGGCGGGACCGCCTATGGCGCCCCGACGGATGCCTATGACACGGCTCTCGACGCCAACAGGCGGCAGACCGAACAGGACCAGCAGCGGCTTGCCGATGCGGCGGCCAACTTCAAACAGGCGCAGGATATGCGCGTGGCGCAGGAGACCGCGCTGAAGGATGCGAGCGCCGCAGGAAAGGGAGCCGGGGAGACCGCTACGGGCCTTTCGACAGCAGAAACCAAGGCGGCCGAGGTGCCGATCGACCAGCAGAAGGCCGATGCCGAGACGCAGAAGGCCTTCAATCTCTCCGCCGAAGGGAAGGTGCAGGCGACACAGGCCGAGATCGACCAGCGGACGAAGTTCGCCGACCAGGCAGGGATGCCCCAGGGCTTCCGGCGCTGGCGGTACATCCTCACCGGGCAGATGCAGGAGCAGGCCCAGCGGGCCCCGAGTCCGGAGGAGATAAACCTGAACACGCTGGTGGCGGCGTTCCGCGGGGAGCACGGCGGGCAGGGACCGAAGACGGTCGCGGATTGGCAGGGTCTGATTCAAGCGGCGAGGGGAACGGAACCGCGCGCGGGCGGCGGGGGAGAAAAAGCCGACGCAATCGTGTCAAAAGCTGTGGCCGATAAAGACGCCTTCCTCTCTCAGTGGGAGCGTCAGAAGGACGGCTACTGGACGAAACGCGGAACGATGTACGCTGGTGGTGGCCTGGCGAAAAACCCTGCGGATGTGATGACCGGCCAGCAGATGCAGGCGCGTCTGGACAAGTTCCGTACCGACGCGAACGTTCGGCTTGCCCCCTTGGGCGTCATGATGGATCAGGGGGGAAACGTAGTTTCCGCAGCCGCCGCGCAGGCGCCGCCGGTGCAACCCGGCGACGGGCAGGCCGGCAGGGTGAATGCCACCTCGGCGCCGGCGAGCGGCCAGCGGGTGAACCAGCCCGCTCCCGCACCCGCCGCCGCGCAGGGCGCGCGCCAGGGGCAGCCGCCCAGGTTCAACCCCGGACCGGACGGCATGGTGCGGATGAAGCTGCCGGACGGCCGGATTGCAAAATTCCCGGCGAAGAATGCCGCGCAGGCCTGGTCTCTCGGGGCGGAGCCCATCTAAGCCATGAGCGCGACGGCGACGCCGGTGATGCCCGGCCAATCTGACCCCTTTGCCGCGCTGGGCGGAGTCTACGAGACTCCTGCGCCGACTGCGGCCCCCGCACCGCCTCCTGCTGCGAAGCCTGCGGCCGATCCCTTTGCGGGCCTCGGCGCACAGTATGAGGCGCCTGCGACACCCGCGCCTGCGCCGCTGCGGCCTCCGCAGGCGCCCTTTGCGCCGCTTCCTACGCAGCGCATCGACATGGCGAGCCTGCCGGCCGCTCCGGGCCCCGCGCCTTTGCCGACCCAGCGGATCGACATGGCCGCGACCGCGCTCAACCGCAGCAAGAACCCCGAGGACCAGGCCCCGGAGGTCAGCTACGGCTTTAACCGGCCATGGGCGAAGGCGGGACCGTACACGACGAAGCTCGCCCCTGCGGACGAGGCGAAGTTTCAGCAGTGGGTCAAGCAGAACAAGGTGCCCTGGCAGGACACGCCCACCTCCGATTACGACATGCGCGGCTACTGGCAGGCCATGCAGCAGGGCAACGCGACCCAGCAGCACAGCAATTTCGACGGGACGATGCACTATCCCGACACGTGGAAGACGCCCTATAGCGGCGTCTTTTCGCGTGAGTCGATGTATGCGACGCCCGAGGCGCCGCGTTGGGTAGGCGACCGCCTGGTGACCCGGCACGGCCAGATCGTCACCGACGAGACGCCGCGGCCGCAGCCGATACCGGCGCCGGCCGCGCCGCCGAAGCAGCCCCAGACCACGCAGCTCCCACGGCCCGCGGGCTCGCCCTACTGGCAGGGGCAGGTGGCCGAGCAGGGCGCGCTACTTCAATACGTGCCCGCGCCGATCAAGAACTTCTTTACCTGGGCCAACGAGAAGCCGCTGGTGGACTACGCGCCCGACGACAGTGGGCAGCTCACAGGCCCGGCCCAGCACGCAAAGCAGATATGGGACGGCTTCCAAAAGGACCATCCGCAGATCGCGGCCATCCTGGACCCGGTCGGGGCTGGGGAGAAATACCTGGCGCGGCATCCTGCGCTGGCCGCAGCGCATGACCGCCTGCAGCAGGATCTCAACGCGATGACCACGCCGGCGAATGTCGGCATGGTGGCGGGCGGCTTCTTCTCGAAGCTGGGCACGATCTCCGACGTGCTGGCGGCGGTCTTTACCCAGCAGGCCGTGAAGGGTGTGTACTCCAGCGCCAAGCAGGCCGCCCAGGCGTATAAGGAGGGCAATAACCCGGCTGCGGCCGCGCTGGCTACCGACGCGCTCTTCAATGCGACGGTGGCTGGTCTCGCGCTGCACCACGGGCTGAATGCCAATGCCGCCTCGGAGCCGGAGATCGCTCCCGGCAGAGTTGCGCAATACCGCGCACAACAGGCAGCGACGCGGTTAGTCGACGAGGCTCGTCCTGGCGGAGGTCCCCAGGAGGTGGTCCCCGACACTGACGAGCAGCTGCGGGAGAGGGCGAAAAGCCGGATCCGGGCAATCGCGGATTCTGGGCGCGAGCAGCAGGTACGGGTTCCAGGGCCCGACGGACAGCCGAAGGACGTAACCATCCCTGCGCGGCTGCTTAGCCGGGACGAGCTTACGGAAATGCGCAATCTGCGGCAGATGCTGGACGACCCGGCCAGCCTGCGCGGCTATTTTTGGGACCTTGACCACCCAAAGGAGAGCTCCACAGCCAAAGCCTTTGATGGACTCGGTGCCGTGTACGAACCCGAGGCCTCACCGACAGAGAATGTTGCACAAGTTTCACGTGGAACATCTGGGGAGCCGGGACAAAGGTCCGTCGCGGACGTCTTCGGAGTCCCAACGCCGGAGGAAAACGCCGCAGAGGACCGGCGCGTGCGCAGACAGAACGAAGTCCGGCGAATAGCCGCTGGCGCGCCACCCATCGGGACCGAAGAGCCGGAGACTGGCCGCACGGTCATGCAGCAGTCGCCACGCCCCGAGGTGAACCAGGCCGCGGCGACGGCCGAGCACCCCGCCGTCAAGCAGACAATCAGCGACGCACTCGAGCCCATCGAGGGCGCGCGCCTGGCCGGCGCCCGGGATGAGAAATCGCCCGAACGGGTCGAGGAGAAGATCGAGAGCGAGGACCAGTCCCCGCGGACTCTCAGGGACTATTCCGGCTTCCGTATCGCCGTCGACACGCCCGAGGCGCGCGACCAGGCCGCGGCCGCCCTGCGCCAGCGCTTCGAGGTGCCCGACGAGCAGGATGAGTTTGACAAGGGCAACGAGGAGACGGGCTTCCATGGCATGACGCTGCAGGTGCGCGAGCCGGGCTCGCCGGTCTCGCACGAGGTGCAGATCCTGCCGCGCGAGGTGGCCGAGAACGCCGACGCCCGACATGGCCTCTATGAGAAGGCCCGCGAGGGCGACAAGGCGGCCATGGCCCGGCTGAAGGCCCAGAACGAGGCCGATTACCAGAGGTTCCGAGAACGCAACAAAATCTTGCCAGCTATGGCTGGGGAAGGAGGTCGCGGAGCAACGCCAGAGCCGCCTGCCGAGGGGGCCGCGCCGGTCTTCAAGCACGGCTCCACGCAGGCCAACATTCCGGACGAGAGCGAAGCGGGCAAGGCGCTGGCCGGCCTGCGCTCGAAGATTGCGCCCCAGGACCTGGCCGGGGACGTGAACGGCACGGAGGGCGGCCTCGAGACGCACCCCCATGTGACCGTGCGCTACGGCGTGAAAGGCGACGACACCGCCGGCATCGAGCGCTTCATCGAGTCCCAGAAGCCCTTCGAGGCGACGCTGGGCGCGACGCATTCCTTCCCTGCCTCAGAGCACTCCGACGGCGCCGTGCCGATCGTGGCGCCCGTCGAATCACCCGAGCTGCATCGCATCAACGCGGAGATCGAAAAGCACGGCGCCTTCGCCGCGTCGAGCTTTCCGGACTACAAGCCGCACGCGACGGTCGCCTATGTGAAGCCAGGGACCGAGGGCAAATATGTCAACCTGTCCGATGCCCAGGGCCAGCGCTTTCCGATTGACCACATCTCGATCACCGACCGCAACGGCAACGAGAAGCAGGTGCCGCTGCGGGGCCGGGGCGAAGAAAAAGGCAAACAGCCGGAAATCATTAGTCCAGACGCAGAGCGGCAGGCTACAAAGGCGCTTGAAGACTTCGACCGGAGGATGCTGGAAAAGTACGGCGAGGATTATCATGCGCCGCGCGACGAGTCTCCGCTGACGCCGGAGGAGCTCCGCGAGGGGGACCGGCTCGCTGTGGCGGAGCGGGAGGCTCGGCTGCGCCAGGGCAATTACGCCAGGCCCGTCGCACCGGAAACGGCAAATGCACACATTACAGAAGGTGGAATTTCGGCCAACGCGGAGAACAAGGCGGCGCCGGGCCACCTGCCCACGGCCGCCGAGGGGCCCTTCACCGAGGGCTCGCGCGTCCTGCGCTACGACTTCAACCCCGACGAGGCCTGGGTCGGCTTCGATCTCGACAAGACGCTGGCTCACGATGAAGGTTTCAAGGGGCCGGAGCACATCGGCGAGCCCATTCCCGAAGGCGTCGACCGCCTGAAGCAGCTGCTCGATCAGGGGGTCAAGGCTCGGATCCTCACCGCCCGCGTCGCGCATGACCCGGACGGGATGGCGCGCGCAACCATCGAGAAGTGGGTGAAGCAGCACGTCGGCCAGGAGCTGCCCATCACCGCCGTCAAAGACCCGAACATGATCCGGCTCTATGACGACCGGGCGGCGACGGTGGAACCCAACACCGGCCGGCTGCTGGCCGAGCCGCAGGAGAAGATTCATGCCCTACAAGAGCGAGGCCCAGGAGGAGTTCTTCAACGCCAACCGGAAGAAGCTGGAGGCGCAGGGGGTGGACGTGGACGAGTGGAACAAGGCGAGCGAGGGGCTGAAGCTGCCGGAGCACAGCCGCAGCTCGAAGGCCTCGGCATTCCGGGAGGCGCACGACCGGCGGAAACAGAAGTAACTCCGGCCGCGGACCTGCGGCCGAACCAGGTGGCGCGTGTGCCGGTTGCCGAGCTGCACGCGGACCCGAAGCGCTTCCAGTACAAGATGAGCGCGACCTCGGCCGCCGGCACGAGCGACCTGCTGCACGGGCGCAAGTGGAATGATGCCCTGGCTGGTGTGATCAGCGTGTGGCGCGACCCTGCGGATGGCAAGGTGTATGTGGTGAACGGACACCATCGCTTTGAGCTGGCGAGCGGCTCCGGCGTGCCGGCGATGAACGTGCTGATGCTGGAAGCGCCGACGGCGGAGGCAGCCCGCTCGATCGGCGCCATGCAGAACATCGCCGAGGGCCGCGGCACCCCGATGGATGCCGCCAAGTTCTTCCGCGACTCTGGCTTTACGCCGGCGGATCTTGACCGCATCGGGATCTCCATGGGGGAAGCGACCGCGGCCAATGGCATCGCCTTATCACGATTGGCCGATCCGATTTTCGACGACGTGGTGACCGGCAAGCTGCGGCTCAACCGGGCGATCGCCATCGGCAAGGCGACCGACGTGCCGGAGGAGCAGGAAGCGATCCTGAAGCTGGTGGAGCGCGCCGAGGCGAGGGGCCGGAAGGTCTCCGACGACACGGTGGACGAGCTGGCCCGCATGGCCAAGGGTGCCGGCAGCCACACCGACTTTCAGCAGACGCTCTTCGGGACCCAGGCCGAAACCCGCAACCTGGCACTCGAGAAGGCCGAGGTCTCGAGCTACATTCGCGAGCAGATCGGCAAGGAGAAACGGATCTTCGGCTCGGTGGCGGATGAGAAAAAAGCCGCGCAGCTGGGCAGCGCTGGGAATAGAATCAATGCAGCCAAGAACCGCGAGATCGCAACGAACGCGGCCCAGGCCCAGGAGCTGTACGACCGGCTGAGCACGCGCGCCGGCGATGTCGACACGATCCTCAACCGGGCGGCCCAGCAGCTGGCCGAGGGAAAGGAGACGCCCGCAGCCATCAAGCAGCGGGCTTACGACGATGTCCGAAAGGCTCTATCCGAGACTCTCACCGGCAGACCGCAGGGCGGCGATCGAGGGATTCGAACAGGCGCAGAAGCAGAGCCGGCAGTTGCAGCCCAGCGAGTCGAGCGAACCACCCAGCGCGCCGAGTGGAGCAAGGGGGACCGTTTCACCGTCCGCAACCCTGCCACCGGCGAAATTGTCCAGGGTGAAGTAACTTTCTACAACGGCGCCCCGAACGGCGGAAAGCCGGGCGGCCGGGCAGTCCTGAGCGACGGCACAAAACTCAACGAGATCCCGCGCGATGCCGTTCGCGTGGAGGGCGGCGCGAAATCCGCTCGCAACCAGGGCGCGCCGGCCGACGAGTATGCCCGCGGCATCGACGAAGCGCGCAAGCGCAGCGTGCGGGAGAATGCGGCCCATCAAAAGGCGACGGTCACTGAGACAGGTGTCGGCAACGCTGTGGTGCTGGACCCGGACGGGTATGCGCTCTGGCACCGGGCCGGCATGGGCGAAAAGACGGCCTGGAAAGGCGTCTCCCTGAGCCGTGAAGCTGCAAACAAGCTGGAGCTGATGCTGCGCTCGATGGCCGGCAGCGCGCGCAAGGAAGTAGGCGGCGCGGATACTGCCGCCGGATATGACCGGATGGCCACGGCGCTGCGGGAGGCGCGGCAACCGGACGGCAGCGTGATGCTGCTGCGTGGGGACTACACACCCGACACCGTGCTCGAGGAAGGCTGGCACCAGTGGCAGCGGCGCAACAAGATGGCGCAGTCCGAGGCCATGCATGCAGTGGCCGACCGGCCCGAGTTTCGCGAGATCGCCGACCAGCTGCGGGCGATGGGCTACGGCAAGGGCGGCCGGGAAGGCCGCACGGAGGTTGCTCTGGAGCTGATGGCGAAGGCGATGGCGGGCGACCCGGCGCTGAAGCTGACCCCGGACCAGCGCTTCGACCTGGTGCACGCCTTTGCGCGCGCCGCGGCCGAGGAGCACGGGAGTACGATATTCAAAGACATGCCGCCGGTGACGCCGGAGGCTGAAGCGGCGTTGAGGGAGGCGCGTCATGGCTATGAAGCCGAATCCGATGAAGCGGGCCGAGGAGGCGCGGCACGAGGCGCAGCTGCAGGCCGCAATGAGGGAGTTCAACCGCTCGCCGGAAGCGAAGGGCGTGCGGGTGATACCCGAGGATCCGAGCCCGCTGGTGGACGTGGCCAACAAGGTCTTCCAGAAGGCGGCGCGGCGGAAGGTGAACTAGCCTACCAGCGGGCAAGGGGCGGTTTGCTGCCCGAGGATTCGCTGGGTCTGCCAGGGATGGAGGACGCAGACCGCGAGCGCGAGGCCGCGAAAGGGGAGGCCCAGGCGCAACTGCTGAGCGACGAGATGCGCCGCCCCAAGGGCGACATCAGCGACGCCGCCGGCAGGATGGAGCGCGAGTCGCCGCTCTTCTACGGCAAGGGAGAGAACCCGTCGCTCTTTGGCGAGCCGGAGACCCCGGCCGAGGGGGAGCAGATGGCCCTCTTCCAGAAGGACGACAAAGAGAATCCCGTTGCCAAGAGCATCCAGAGCCTGATTGACGATCTCGACAAGATGCGCCCGGAGGACCGGCGCTCGGCCGTCGAGAGGTTTTCCGACTGGGCCGGCGAGACGTTCGACGACGCCGCCGGCCGCGCCGGCGCGTTCTGGCGCCGTGTCCCCGGCCTGGAGAAAGGCCTGGCCCACGCCAACGCTTTCGCCGCTGCGCTCGCCCACGACTTCCAGTTTTCCGGCGAGCCCTCGCGGCTGGCAGACAAGGCGCGCACCGCCGTGTCGACGGCCTGGAGCAAGGCGCGCTCGGTCGACGTGCCGCACCCGACCGACTGGAAAGGGCTGCTGGGCGATGCCAACGTGAGCCGGACCGAAGCTGCCCTGGCCCTGCGCGCGCTGAAGAAGAGTGTCAGGGAAGCTGTTCCGGACAAGACAACGCGCGCGGCAATCAAATACTGGATCGAGGCCAACGGCGACCCGCGCAAGCTGAACGAGTGGGCGCAGAAGGCGGAGCAGCGCTGGCAGTGGGCGAGCGGCCGGAAGATGGATGCCCGGCTCAAGGACCACTACCGGGACTCGGTGGCGCACTACAAGGCGGCGGCCGCTCTGGACCCGCAGCAGCGCGAGGCCGCGCAGCGGGTGAAGCAACACTTCGACGATCTGCTGAAGGTCTGGCAGGACAACGGGTTGCTCTACCACGCAGCACGCAACTATGTGAACCACCTCTATGTGCGCACCGGAGAGGCGGAGAACCTGGCGCACCTGATTGACCTGAGTGAGCTGAATCCAAACCCCGGCTTCATCAAGGACCGCGTCTTCAACACCTATTTCGAAGCAGAGAATCACGGGCTGATCCCGAAGAGCCCCGACATCCTGGATCTAATGTCTGCCTACGACGCGGCCGGCAACGAAGCGCTGACGACGCGCACCCTGCTGCGCAATATGCTGACGGCCAAGAACGAGGCCGGCAAGCCGCTCGCGGTGCTCAACACCTCCGGGCGCTGGATTGTGGCGCGCGAGGACGAGGCGCCGCAGGTGATGAAACGCCAGGAGGTGCCGGAGGACATCGACCTGCGCGATTACCGGGAGTTTCCCGAGCTGCCGCAGACGCGCGGGTTTCTCTTTGAGCCGACCGCCGAGGACCTGAAGGGCTTCGAGCAGGACCCCAAGCTGTGGGAAGAGGACCCCTCGCGCATCGCGTTCAAGGGCAGCCTTTATTTTCTGAGGTCGGAAAAGGGAGGCGTGGCCAACCAGGTGGAAGACATGATGACGCCGGGCTGGTTCGACCGGAACCAGACCCTCATGCAGAAGATCGGCCACGGGGCGCTGCAACTGAACGCCCTGACCAAGGAAGTGATGACCTCACTGATTCCGGCGCCCTTCCACCTGTTCAACGTGAGCCAGCGCGTCATCGAGCACTGGGCCAATCCCTTCCGGCTGCCCGAGATCGACATGAAGGACGAGGTGACGCGGGGGCTGGTGGCCAACGGGCTGAATCCCCTGGACGCCGAGGCCGAGGGCCTGATGTCGGCCAGGATGCTGAAAGGCATCTTCGAGGGCGTGCCGGGGATGAACGTCGCCATGGACCGCGTGCATGGCTTCTCGCAGTGGCTCTTCCGCGACTGGATTCCGCGCGCCGCCGTCGACCTGGGCAAGAAGGCCTTCGAAGCGAACACGAGAATCTACGGCAAGGAGTTCGAGGAGCGCGCGCTGCGCGAGTTGGGCCCGACGATGCGCAACGCTACAGAAGCGCAGCGGAAGGCCGCAGCGAAGGACCTGGCCGAGCGCATGCTCTACGAACTGTCGGCCAAGCAGGCAAACCACGCGGTGGGCATGATGAACACGGCGTTCGATGCGATGCCGCGCTCGAAGAGCACGAAGCAGCTGACCCGGCTGATCTTCTTCGCGCCGGAGTTTCTGGAGTCGACGGGCCGGTACGTTGGCCAGGCCGCGCTGCCCCATGGGCGCGTGCAGGCGGTGTCGCTGATGCGTGGCGCAGCGATGATCTATCTGGCCGCCCGGGGCCTGAATGCGGCGTTTAACAAGGGCGACGCCAAATGGGACAAGCGGCACGCCTTCAACGTGCAGATCGGCGACAAGGATTACGGGGTGCGGTGGGCGCTGGGCGACATGGTGCACATGGTGAGAGATCCGCGCAACTTTGCGATGAACCGGCTGAGTTCGCCGTTTTCCGCAGCCTTCGAGTTCGCGACCGGGCGCAACAAGTACGGCCAGCAGCGGAACTTCCCCGACGAGGTGCGGGACGCGGTGACCCGGGCGCTGCCCTTCCAGGTACAGAAGGTCTTCACCACGCCCGACGTTTCCCTGCTCGAGACCATGCTGGGAGCGAGCGGCATCTACCCTGCGCAGGACCGGACGCCGGCTGAGGAGATGGTACACAAGGTGTACGTGGCCAACATCCCGGACATGCCCGACGACCCGGACCGGCAGGCGCGCAGCCGCAAGAACTACCAGCTTGAGGATCAATTGCGCGAGGGAAAGATCAAGGCCAGGGACGTGCTGGCCAAGGCCGAGGACCACGAGATCAGCACGACCGAGGCCTGGCGCATCGTCGACCGCGCGCAGCAGCCGCGCCTTGTGAACGAGTTTATGTCTGCGGGCCTGCGCTTCCTGCCGCTGCGCAAGGGCGACCCCAGCATCCTCGACGTGTGGAAGGCAGCGTCGCCCCAGGAGAAGCTGGAGCTGCGGCCCTACCTGGCCAGGAAAGGCGAGTCCCAACTGCCCGAGATCGACGACCCCCAGGTGCGCGCCGCCCTGGTGCAGAAATGGCGGGACGCGCTTGCCGAGGTGCCCGCCGAAGAAGAGCCGCCCACAGTTGAGCCGGGCCAGAAAGTGCTCGCCTCGAAGTAGCACGACGCATTGCCCCGTTTTAACCCGATTGTGAGCGGGTAAAAATGGGTTGTATCGCCAAGGAGCGCCAGACGTGCCACGGGATCCATTCAAGCCGCTCAATGAAAAAGAGCAGCGATTCGTCCATCACTTCGTGCGCGAGCACTACGCCGAGGCTGCGATGGCCCTGGTCGCCCGGAAGTGCCGAATCCCCGAGGACGAGGCCCAGCGCATCTGGAAACGCGCACACGTCCAGGCCGAGATCCAGCGGCGGAAATCGCATATCGAGGTTGAAGAGGACCGGCTGATTGCCCGCGAGCGGGTGCAGCAGGCCGAGGCGGACAACCGGCGGGACCAGGTTTCGCTGAATGACGCGGAGAAGGCCATCAAGGCGGTGCTGACCCTGGACCCAGCTGAGCACTCTTCGGCGGTGCTAGAGGCCGTCAAGCTGGTGATGGTGTACACTGGTACCATCCGCGACGGCAACCGGGTGAAGATCGCGACTGGCTCGCTCGAAGCGGCCCAGACGCCCCTGGCGCAGCCTGCTCCCGTGAATGGCGGGCCCAGCTTTTACGAGTCCATCTTCGCTGTGGAGCGCGAGACGCCGGCGGAAGACGGCGCCGCAGCCCCCGCGCCGGCGCCGCTCTTTCCGGCAGACGCGCCCGAGGCGCCCAAAGCCGCGAAACCGGCCCAGCCAGGCCGGCCTGCCCAGCCCGCGCCCGGGACCACCGCGGCATCCCCCAAAAAATCAACCGCAAAACACCTTGACGTGGAGATCACGTAAAGGTGTGGTACGCTTGTACCCACTGGAACACGCTAAGCTGAAATGAGCCTTCCTAAGCCCTACTACGAGCATGCAGGTATCACCATCTTCCATGGCGACGCGAGAGAGATTCTGCCAGCGCTTAGCGTGGCCAACGCGATGGTTGTTGCTGATCCGCCGTATGCGCAAACAAGCCTCGAATGGGATAGATGGCCGGAAAACTGGCCCCGGGCGGTCCCCATGGAGGTCCGCTCGATGTGGTGTTTCGGATCGCTGAGAATGTTTCTGGAGAGGGTCGCGCAGTTCAGAGACGCAGGATGGAAGCTTTCTCAAGACATCGTTTGGGAGAAACATAATGGCTCATCTTTTCACAACGATCGGTTTCGACGTGTCCACGAGTCGATCTGTCACTTCTACCGTGGAGAGTGGAAGTCCCTCCCTGTTTTCGTCCCGTCCACAGCGGATGCCACTAAGCGAACTATACGCCGGAAGAAGCGGCCCGCGCACATGGGGCGGATCGATGAGGGTGCCTATCGGTCAGAGGACGGCGGCCCACGGCTGATGCGATCTGTCCTGTTTAGACGATCAACCCATGGCAGTGCCCAGCATCCAACTCAGAAGCCCATCGAGCTGATCAAGCCGCTGATTCATTACGGGGGGCCCGGTGATGCTGTGGTAGTGGTCCCGTTTGCGGGTGCAGGATCAGAACTTGTCGCAGCGAAGCAGATGGGTCGGGCGGCCATCGGCATCGAAATCGAGGAGCGGTACTGCGAGATCGCGGCGAAGCGCCTAGCACAGGAGGTGTTCACATGGCCGTGCTGAATCTGCGCAATGTGCCGGATGACTTGATGCGCGACCTGAAGAAGGCCGCGCTGGACGCCGGCCAGCCCTTCCACGCCTTTTGCATCCAGCTGCTCAGCGGCGCGCTGGATGACTCCGGCATACGGGCTGCGTGGCGCAGAGAGCAGCACCAGCAGGAGGCGATCGAAAGCCGCGCGGAGACCTTGCTTCGCGGTGGTCAACGCGGCGGCGGCATGTGCGACCTGCCGCCTGCGCACGCGCCGCAGTCCTCGGACATGGCCTTTGCTCCCGGCAGCGGCCGACCGGAGCGCCGCGGTTCTTTGTCGTCTGCCGTCAAGGTCGACATCACATGACCGTCCGCCAATACCTGCTGCGCAGAGGATTCTGGCGAGGCCTCCGGATAGCCTGGCGGGCCGACCTAACCACCTGGTATCTCCGCAACAGCCCCCGTCCATTTTGATCGAGACCGAGCCACTCTTTCCGGCCTTTCAACCGGGCACGAACATCGACGAATACCTGCGCCATCTGAGGCGGGCGGCCTCTCCCCTGCCTTTTCCGCGCCTGGTTCTGCCCCCCTATGCCGAGCACCCACCCGGCTGGCAGCCCAACTGGTGGCCCATCAACACGGCGCAGCAGGCGGCGATCAACTGCCGCGCGGAGATCTTGCTCTTCGGCGGCCAGTCGGGTGGCGGCAAGACCAGCTTCCTCGCCGCCGATGCCATGCAGGAATACAAAAATCCTTACCTCCGTAGCCTGATCCTGCGCACGACGAAGACGGAGATGGGCGAGCTGGCCGACCAGATGCAGAAGCTCTACGAGCCTCTGGGCGCCAAGTGGAAGCGGCCCTCGAAGTTTGAGGATTACGCCTGGGTTTTCCCCAACGGTGGCTATGTAACCCCGGGCTATATGCGCAACGAGAAGGACCTGTTGCGCTATCAGGGCAACCCGAAGTCGCACCTGGGCGTGGACGAGAGCGGCCACCACGAAGAGAAGCTCATCCGCCGGTTGCTGGGCTGGCTGGCGGCGCCGACCTGGACGCGGCTCTTTGTGCGGGCGCGGCTGGGCGCCAACCCCGGCGGCCCCGGCCACGGCTGGCAGATGGCCGTCTTCCTGCGCAACCGGTGCCCGGTCCACTTTCCGGCGCCACTCGATGACTCCGCCCCCTTCGAGACCAGCGTGGTGCCCGGCAAGGTCTACTACGGCGCGCGCTGGGCCTCGGACGATGCGCCGGTCTTCAAGACGACGGCCTTCATCCCCGCCCGGCTGATCGACAACCCGGTGTACTCGGACCGGGTGAAGCTCGAGTCCCTGCTGACCCAGACCGCGACCGTGCGCGAGCAGCTGCTCTTCGGCTGCTGGTGCAACGCTGAGGGCCTCTACTTCCCGTTTCTGCGGCCGGAGTACATGGCACCGTTTCAGGAGGTCAAGGACGAGTGGTGGTGGGGCCATTTCATTTCCATTGACTACGGCTACGGCAACTCCGCCGCGGCGGCCGGCATGTACGCGATCGCGCCCTCGGGCCAGGTGTTCAAGACGCGGGAGCGCGTCGAACGCAGGATGGCCTCGCGGAACTTCGCCCTGGCCCTCTGCAAGGAGGGATTCAAGGCCTCCGACAACCCGCGCCAGGGTCCGCAGGATGCGTGGCTGAAGAAGCTGAGGCCCAGGGACCCCGAGCCGCCGCGGATGCTCTTCGCGATGACCGACCCGGCCAACGACCAGCACACGGGCACCGGCAAGAGCAACTTTGAAATCATGAGCGAGGTGTTTGCCGAGCACGGCGTGCCGTGCAGCCTGGGCGCGCACGACCCCATGGGCAACGCGCAGAACCTCTACAACGGCCTGTCGAACCGCGCCCTGGTGGTGACCTCGGCCTGCCCGTACACCTTCCGCACGCTGCAGAGCCGGCAGATTGACGAGCGCAAAGCGGTCAAGAAAGAGAAAGGCAACCCGCAGGACGACTGCTACGACGAGACGGCCTATGCCTGGAATACCTGGCTGACCGAGAGTGTGAAGCCGGCCAGGGTGACGCTCGAGGAGGAGCTGGACAAGATGAGGCGTGACGGAATGGACGAGACCTCGATCGCGCGGTACGGCTGGCAACGGGAGCAGGCCATCCGGGCCGAGGAGCGGAAAGCGGCCCGCGGGCTGCCGCTGGGCGGCCGCCGCATCGGCCGGCGCGTGACCCGGCGCTAGGCGGCCGGCCGCGCGGGCTGGTCGACGCCGCAGCGGGTGCCCTGATCGAGGATCTTGATTTTCACGGAGATGGCGGGGTAGATGGCGATGGCAGGCCTGGGTGCCTGCTGCCGGACCGCACCGCGCCAGCCCTCGACCTGTACCAAATAGGCTTCGTTGATGTGCATGCCCACCTCCAAGCCGGTACGACTGTACCGACTGATACAGGAAGATAGCACAATTTCAACAGGCATTTGCGGAAAAGTGGAAAAATTTCAGAGCGGCGAGGAGTAGGATGGTGCGGTGCAGCACCAGCGGCGGGAGCGACCCCGCCGCCGGTACAGGTTCAAGAACGCCCCAAGGGGCGGTTTAGGCAAGTTCCTCCTTTCTTTGGTTGGATTGGACTGCAAGCTCTGTGTTGGCCAGAGAGGCTAGAGCGTTCGCGCAGTTGCAAGCGGCTTGCGAAAAGCGCATCGCGTCCTCAGATTTCTCTGCTTTGGCAGCCCTGGCTATCAACTCCTTAACTTCGTTGTCTTTGGTCATTGGGTTCTATCTCCATTTCTCAAATTCCGGTCTAGCTCGGGCCGGTACAAACTGAATCTTCGCGCCTGGTTAGCCGGGGACCTTCTCTAGCTCGCGCGCATACTCCACCTCGGTGCCGGAGAGCAGCGCCTGGAGGCAGTCGACCAGGCCCGACACGATATGGTGCCGTGCGACCTTCTGCTCTTTCTCTGCCCTGAGCGCGGCGATCTGGTCGTCGATGGCTTCGATCCTAGCGTTCAACGCCTCCAGCTCCTCGCGAGCGCTCTTGAGGCTGATCTGGCGGTCGAGCTTCCTCTGGGCCTCGGCGTTTTGGCGCACCGCGGCGGACCGGTCGACGCGCTCATAGTCCGGCCGGATGCCGGCGTGACGGAAGCAGACGGTGCGTCCCGGCTGGCGCGCCGGGACCCGGAAGGTCCTGCCGCAGCGCGGGCAGGTGCGTTCGATGGGTAGGCTGGTCATCTGCGCACCTCCGGCATCTGCCTCCACGGCCGGCCGTCGAGCAGCGAGCCCGCGGCCTTCTTGCCGACCCTGTCCATCCATTCGGAGCCGGGAATCATTTTGCCGTCGTCTTCGTTCAGCCAGTTCGGCGCCCACTCTCCCCATTGCTTGAAGAAATATGGGACACCGGCGGCGACGCACTGATCACGCAGGCTCCGCGCCCATCCTGGGTGCATCGGCCGCGCGCCCGGTCCGCTCTCCCCGCCGCAGATCACCCAGTCGAGGAGCGGCTGCTCCTCACATTCACGGCAGACCGTTGCGCCGGTGTCTGGCTCGCAATAGCTGCTCTCGTGAGTGCACTGAAGTCCAAGCCAGGGACTCAGCGCCAGATTGCCCAGCAGTGGCTCCGCCGAGATAAACCGCACGGCCGCTGGCGTCTGGAGCAGCACCGGGATCCGCTCGTCGGCGGTCGGTTGGTCCTCTACGCTCACGCCCAGCCAGACGTTCGGGAGCGGCCAGGCGGCAAACTCCCCGGTCACCGCGTTGATTCCGTCAAATACAGCCTGGTTGACGGCGTCATGAGGTTGGGACACCTGAACTCTGAGCGCGTACTGTATCATGCGCTCCGGCCTCTTCGTGAGCACCTGAAACGTGTGCTGCGGGCAAAGTGCCATCACCGCAAAGATGCGATCGCGCTGCTCGTCGGTCACGTTCTCGTGGAACAAGTCGCTCATCGAGTTGACGAAGATGAGGCGCGGAGTCTCCCACTTCAGCGGGTCAAGCAGGTGCTTCTCGACCAGATCAATTTTTCCCGTCCAGCTTGCGTGTCCGTTGTTGAGCACCGCCAGCCCCTCATAGGGCTGGCCCGCGCCGCTGAACCGGTACGCTATCTTCTCCGCGTAGCAGTTGCGGCAGCCTTCGCTCACCCGGCTGCAGCCGCGCAGCGGGTTCCATGTCGCGTCGGTCCATTCGATGCTTGTCTTTGTGTTCATCTTCAGGCTCTCCTCTGGACTGGAATCACCTTTCGGTCCATTTCTGCAGAGCAAATACACTTACATTTGCCACCGTCGCATGCCAGACAGTTGCCCTCGTAGCACGCCTGACACTGCTGTGCGCGGCATAGCCGCGCCTGCATTTGCGCGGCGCGGCGCTTCTCTCTGACCTCGGGGTTGGCCCAGGCTGCTGTCTGCGCGGCGCGGCGCTTCTCTCTGACCTCGGGGTTGGCCCAGGCTGCTGTCTGCGCGGCGCGGCGCTTCTCTCTGACCTCGGGGTTGGCCCAGGCTGCTGTCTGCGCGGCGCGGAGCTTCTCTCTGACCTCGGGGCTTCCTGGGCCCCGCTTCCTTCCTTTTGGCCATCCCATTCGCGTTTTTCTCCCTTATGTGATGCAGCGTGCCGCCGGGACTGGCGCCCCAGGGGCGGCGCTCAGCGCCGGCGCGGGCCGGATCCGTGGAGCCGGGCCCCGTTTTCCCCGGGTGGCGTGATCCACGTGATCGAACAGTGCGCCGCGGTGCAGGACGAGCTGGCATGGTTGCGCGGATTGATACCGGCAGCCGGGGACATGGGCCGCAAGAAACACGACGGGCAGCTGCCAATAGCGAAGCTGGATCTTCCCCAACAGGGTGTCGGCCTCGGCGATGCCGTCGACGACCAGCAGGACGCCGTCGGGCCGCATGGCACGCACGTGGGCGACCAGCGCCTCGGGGTCCGAGCAGGGGGTGGTGTCATAGGCCGGCGCGCTGCGGGCGCCGCTGCGGCGGTGGCGAAAAATGAAGGCGTACTCCCCGGCGAGATCCGCATCGCCGGCGTAAACAATCAGGGTCCTACGTCGTCTCATGGCTTCTCCTTTGCCCGTGCTGCGATGAGCACTGCAAGAATTTTCGCCTGCAACGGCTCCAAGACTTCATTCGCCGTCAAGCGATGATTAACAAACGTGCAGCTTTCGATTGTGGCGAGTACAGCAGAAATGGAAGTCAGAATCTCGCGCATCTTCGTATTGACTTCTGTCAGCCGCTCAATCTCGGCTTCCTGCTTGGCGATGCGCTCGATGAGCCTGTCAAGCTGAGCAACTTGCTCTGGCAAATGACCTATCGCATAGGCGATTCCCGCGTTGAAATTCTTTGCCTTCCTGTAAAGTTCCTGCAGGTCTTCCGGTATCGGGTACTCGCTCATCTCGGTTCCCCTCCAGCCGCTTGGCTGCGTCAGTTATCTCTTTTTGTCCCTGAATACATCAGCTAGAAACATGCCGCATCCCATTCCCATGAGCCATCCGCCCCACCATGTAGTGTTGAGCCAGTGTATGAACGATGTCATCCCTTCCACCCTTTCAGCATCCCCTCAAGCTGGCCTTCGAGAACGGCGAGGATGCGACATTCCGCGTAAAGTCCTTTTGCTCCGACACCGGCAATGAAGGAATCGCCGTTTTCAATCCCAGATTCAGCCATGCTCAATGACGCCTCTGCATACTCAGACATTGTGGCGATCTCCTCCCGCTTCTGCCTTATCGCTTCTTCGTGCTCTGCGATAAAGGTGGCGGCTGCGAGCCAGACGACGCTCCAATCCTCGGTACAGGGCCAGATTCCACGCGATCCTAACAAAAGGCCGAAGCCTTTGTCTTCCGTCGTAGAGTCGCGCAGCAACAAAAGGCCGAATCCTTTGTCTTCCGTCGTGGAGTCGCGCAGCATCACCGGAGTTTTCCACCTACTCCTCACATACTCCTCAGCCGTCATCCCAAGTTCTTTCCAGCGTGTCATCTCACTCACCATCCTTGTTTTGCTGTTTCACCTCGACCTTTTTTGATCTTGCGTTTGAGACTCTCAATGGTGCGCCTTAGTTCGCGCACTTCAGCGCTGACATCCCCGCTTCCGTTGCTGGCGTCGTAAGTACGGCAGGGAGAAACTACTTCGATTAGGCAAGAAGAGGTCGGCACCTGTGCAACCCAAGCGCCGTCCTTCTTGGTGTAGATGTCCGTGTAACCACCGTCATGGCTTCGGGTTGCGTAATTTGCGTTGTTGTATTGCACGGAAAATCCCGTTGGAAATCGAACTGTTATCATCGTCCCTCCTCTGTCTCATGGCTTCTCCTCGGAAGGTTGAGATGCCTCGGCCAACAGGGGCCCGGCCTCCTGCGTTCGGACGAGCTGACGCATGGTGGGGTTCTGACAATCATCGTGCTCGATGTAGCAGCCGATGATGTGCCACTTGTGGGTTCTGAGAATGGGCCGCCGGCAGGCAAAGCAAAACCTCTGCTTGCCGCCGAATGGCCGGTGACACGTGGGGCAGCACCTCATGGGCGCGCCTCCCAGGCCGACTGGAAGATCACGGTTTGTGCGCTGGCGATGGTCGCCTGGGGTCCTAACCGCGCCAGGAAGTCCTGCGTGGTATCCCGGGTCATTCCCAGGCTTACCGCACGCGCGTGGAAGCGCAGCAGCTGCTCCGTCGCCGGGTAGCCGATCTCCCACCGGCGGTCGACCCTCCCGGGCCGTACCAGGGCAGCGTCCAGATTCTCCGGATAGTTCGTCGTCATAATCAGGATGCGCCCCTCTGAGGCGACGACGCCGTCGATCTGGTTGAGCAGATCGCTGGTTGTGAGCCGGTCCTGCGCCTGGTTCGCGTTCGACTGGGTGAGCTCGCCTGGCTTGGCCCCGGGGTCGCCCTGGTGGTTCATCCGCTCGACCGCCGCGCTCACGCAGTCGACGTCTTCGATGAGCACGATCGAGCCGGGCCGGACCCCGTCGAGCAGGCTGGCCAGGTCGTCGCGATTGCGGACGGAGGCGAGCGAAAGGTAATAGAGCGGCCGCGCGAGGGCCGTGGCGAGGGCGATCACCGTGGTGGTCTTGCCGCAGCCCGGGGGTCCGTAGAAGAGGTAGCCGCGCCGGTACGGCACGCCCAGCTCTTCAAAGGCCGGCTGCGACTCCAGAAACTGGCGCGCGTCGCCGAGGATGTCCTCGAAGACCCCCGCCGGCAGATAGACCGTCGATGGGCTGCGCCGCGCGAGCGGTCGGCTGCTCCAATAGGACCATCGGTGAAAATAGTATTGCTGGGCGGAAGGATGGTTTTCCTCCCAGCTTTTGCGCGCCTCTTCGATAAGTTGCAGAAGCAGCCCCCGGCACCTTGTCGGGAAGATGCCGACCGTCATGCGCCGTCGCACAAAGAGCGACCGATTTCCGCCGCCGCCCTCGGCCGTGCCCTCTTCCTTGCCGGAGTTCACGACGACGACTTTCCCCGACCAGAGGAAGGGATACACACCCTCGGCCGGCAGCAGCTCATAGCTGGAGTCGTCGGCGCCTTCATCTGGGCTCTCCGGCTGGTTCCTTTGCCGCCTCACCTTACGCAGCGAGAGGGCGGCGATCTTGCGTGACCGCAGGCGCTTCTCTGTCCAGTGCTGCAGCCAGAGCCACGCCTCGGCGTGCTCGTACTCTTCGATGGTGACGGAGACGCGGATCCGCTGGGTCAGTTGGCCCAGGGTGTGGGAGTAGATCCAGTTCCAGAAGTTGCGCAGCCAGCCGACCGCAGCCCCTGCGACGAGCAGGAGCCACGGCGGCAGGCTTCCGAAAAGCGGGAGTGCAGAGAGTGCCGGCATCGGTCTCCTTTAGGCGACGATCGGCGTTTCGGCCGGCAGGTTTTCCTTGAGCCACTTGGCGATCGAGCGCATGCACTCGCCCTGCCACTTGGTGCCGTCGACGGAGAAGATGGCGATGCTCATGGGGTCCGCTTTGAGGCGAACGAGAAACTCGCTCTCGACGGGTGCGGCCTCGTCGAAGGTGCGTCGCGGAATCAGCTTGACCCGCGGCTTGATGTGCGCCTCCTTGGTGCGGATCTCGCCGGTTTTGATGGCGACCTTCTGCGAGAACCCATCATCCTCGGTGCTGATTTCGCCCTGGACGGCGACGAGGCCCGAGGCGATCTTCTGCACATAGACCGCGTCGTCGTTCATGTAGAAGCCCGCCTGCAGGGCGATGATGAACCTCTCCGGGTCGTTGTAGTAGGTGTCAAACTGAAACGCCCCGTTCGGCTTGTACTCGGCTTTGAGCACCGTGTCACGGATGCCGAAGCAATCCGAGTAGGTGCTTTTGACCGCGACCTTGAGGTAGTCCTCGACGTGCACCAGGCGCCGGCTCATCTCGCCCGCAGCGCCGGCCCTGATGGCGTCGACCAGGCCGGTAAGCGTGCTGACCGAAAGCGATGCGGGCCGCGGTGGCGCGAGGATCCCGCCGATCTTCCGGCCGAACTGGCCCGGCTCAGTGAGCCGAACATAGGACTGTGGTTTTCCGTCGAAAAGTTCGGTCGATGTCTCGAAGAGTTCGGCCTTTTCTGAGCGCTGAGTGAGGGCCTGAATTTCCTTGATGGCTTCTGCGATCATGTTCGTTTTCCTCTCTGTTTTCTGCGCGGTGCGCGTTGCGGTTTGGATGAGGGCGTGCGGATCTTACGAGGACCGCTCCTTAAAGTCGAGCACCCTGCTCTCTTGCTGGGGCAGGTCGAAGAGTGTGTCCTGGCGCGGATCCTCAAGAAAGAGGTGCGCGCCGCCGGCGGTGTCCTTGCCCACGTAGGCCCGGCTCTTGTGCTTCATGGCGCCGGCGAGCTTTGTGGCGGCGGTGGTGACGACTTCGACGCCGCGCCGGTCGCCCTCCGGCCTGAACTTGAATTTGATGGTAATCTCGCGCTCTGCGGTGGCTTCGGTGTCTGTGTCCGCGATGTTGCGGACGACGTCGGCGACGGCTTTTTCGAAGAGTTCAAGCGCAGCGCCTTTTGCGACTGAACCGAGGTTGATGGGTGTGAGATCAGGCTTGGACATAGGTTCCTTTCGTTGTTTTGGAGGTCATGCCGCACCTTCCTGGCTTGCGTCGGTGCAGGTACGGAAAGAGACTTTCAAGCCGCTGACCGGCTCCTCGAAGGCCTGCCGCAGGGCGACGTGAAGCACCATGTTCCGCGTGCGCGAGTAATGGGCGAGCGCTTCCCTGGCATCGCCGGGGCAGGGTGACGACAGGTGGAGCACAAGACCGGCACGGTCACGAAAATAGCCAACCAGCGCGATCTCCTCAAAGACCTTCCAGTCGGCGAGGGGGTCGCGGCCCCCGCGGTGAACGGTTGGCGCGGCGGCGAGCAGATGCGCCCGGACCTTTCCGAGACAGGCGTCCCAGGCGAGTTTCGGCGCGCGGAGGTCGGGAACGGAAGAATCGTTCTCTTCACCCCCTCCCGCGGAGGGGGTAGGGGGAGTGTTTATAGTCTTACTGTCTTTAATAGATAGTGTCCCCGTGGGGGACACATACGTCCCCCTGGGGGACACATGTGTCCCCGGGATTTCTGTGGATAACTGGTCCTTTCCACAGGCTTTTCCACAGCTTTTCCGCAGATCGCTGTGGAAGTTTGGGGTGTCCCCCTGGGGGACACATCGGTCGCGCTGACCCTCGAGCCGAACGAGAAGATTTTCGCGCTGCTCGACGGTCAGAGAGGCGGCTAAGTCGCGTAGATCGCCCACAAGGTACTCGGCTGGCCGGCTGCGCGTGCCCTCGCGGGAGAGGCGCAGGAGGCCGGCGGCGAGCAGTTGGGACAAGGCCCGGGTGATGGAGCTGCGGCTGAGCGATGCGCGAAAATCCTTGTGCTTCCAGGCGCGCTCAATGTCGCGGACCGAGACCTCGACCAGGGCTGAGTTCCCCTGGCACAGGCGCAGGATGGTCACAAAGACGGCCAGGGCATAGGGGCCGACGAGGGGTGCGAAGACGTCGACCAGCTCATTCTCGGCCCAGAACCAGCCGGGGCGGCGGTTGTCGCGCACATAGATGGAGGGGCCGGCTTTCGGGGGTGTTTTCGATTTCAATGGAAGACTCTCCAAAGCAGCCAGACCATCCCAAAGAACAGCGCGTAAAAGCCGGCCAGGACGCCGGCGAGGGCGGCAAGGGATGTGAGTATGTCGCGCCGCCGCGCCCGCCGCAGCCGCTTAAACTCGTCCCTGGTGACACAGAGCAGCTTCCCGAAGGGATCCATCCAGAGGTAGTCCCTCGGCGGGTCCATGCGATCGAGAGAGGCGAAGGTGCGGGTGAGAAGGCGGCGGGTGCCGTCCTCCTCGAGTTCATAGATACCGTCACAGCCGACGATGACCTGGCTCATTCGGATCCTCCGGGTGTGGGACGACGACCGGATTGACCGCCCGGGGAGAGCGGGCGCCCCGGCGCCCAGGGGCGAGCGTAAACTCGACCTCGACACCGCGGCGCCACGCTTCCGGAGGCAACTGGGATTGCAGGATAAAGACCTCGATTTCGCGCTGGCCGAGGGAGAGAAATCCGTAGCCGTCGCGATGCTTGCGAATCAGCCGTCCACGCAGACGCTCTGGTTGTGGGATCGTCATGGCTGCCATCTCAGCCCCTCCCTGGCTGCATGAAGTCGGGCCCGGGCATCGGCGGCAGCTGCACGACCGTCTGCCGCCGCGTCGCCTCGGGGTCGATGTAGACGAGGCACGATGTCGTCAGCATCAGGGCAGCGATCGACGCCGCCTTTTCAAGCGCAACGCGCACCACCTTTGCGGGGTCGACGACGCCGGCGGGAACCAGGGGTTCAAAGCGCCCAACCGCCGCGTTGAATCCCACCGCTGTGTTCGCGGTGAGGCTTTGCCCTTCGTTAGCCCGGAGAACCTCGTCGACGACCCGCTGGGGGTCCTGTCCGGCGTTGATGGAGATCTGCCGGAGCGGCCAGCGGATGGCCTCGGCGACCAGCCGGGCGCCGGGCTGCATAGGCCCGGGCAGGTCGGCCAGGGTCGCCTCCAGGCGGCGCGAAAGAAACAGCAGGGTCAGACCGCCGCCGGGGACGATGCCCTCGGAGAGTGCCGCGCGCACGGCGAGGACGGCATCCTCGGCCAGGGCGCGGAGGGCACGGGCTTCCTCCTCGGTGCGCGCGCCGATGTGGATCACGCCGATCTGGCCGGTAAGGCGGCCGGCCCGCTGCAGAAGGTGCTCGCGGCTCTTCGGGTCCGTCTGCTCCGCCGCCTGCGCCCGCAGGCTGGCAGCAAAGCGGTTCAGCAACTGCGGGTCCTGCGGATCGCCGACCGGGCCCTCCAGGATGCAGCGGCCATTCGAAACGACCGCACGCCGGCATTTGCCGAGGTTGACGTCGGTCCAGTTGCCCCGCTTGTCGTAGACCCATTGGGAGAGGCTCTCGCCGCCGTCCTGGGACAGCACGCGGCCGTTCGTGGCCAGGGCAAGGTCCGCCAGAGCGGAGCGCTTCAGCTCGCCGTAGCCGGGCGCTCGGACCGCGCAGACCTGGAGACCGGAGACCCGGCTGTCACCCCGCCGCGCCTTGTCCCAGTTGCCATGATTGAGCAGGAGGGCCTGCGCGCAGTCGGATCCCTGGAGCACGTCGTCGGCCACGATGAGCAGCGGCCGAGACTCGCGCTCGCGGACGTTGCCCCGCAGGTTGAGGCCGGCGCAGAAGGTCATCAGGGGGCCGATGTCATGCAGAGTCGGGTTATCGGCGATGCCCTGGGCGAGCTGGCGCTCAGTGATCAGGATGTAGGGATTCTCAAGGACGGCCGTGCCGCGGGTCCGGTCCGTAATAAACTCAGGCCAGAGAAAGCCGGAGTTCATCTGGAAGCCGCCGAGGACCTCAAACCAGATCTCCGGCTTCTCGGTGGCGTCGAGGGTCAGCGTCCCTTCCCGGCCGATCGCCCGCATCGCTTCCCCGATGACCCTTCCGAAGGTCTGGTCGCCGTTCGTCGCAATCGTCGCGACCTGCTCGAGCTGCTCGTCGGTCGCGTCCTGGGCCATGCGGGAAAGTTCGGAGGTAACGGCGGAGACCGCGGCCAGGATGGCGCGCTGCAGCCCCACCGGGCTCTCGCCCTGCTCGTCGACCATCTTTAAGCCGCCCTCGAAGAGCCGATGCGCGAGGACGGTCGCGGTGGTGGTGCCGTCGCCGGTCTCAAGCTCGTGGGCCTTGGCAACGGCCTGGATCATCTTGACGGCGGCGTTATGGACGGGGCTGGTGAGCTGGATCTGCCGGGCGACGGTGACGCCGTCCTTGGTGACGTCGGGAGTTTCGCCGGGCCGGTCGATGATGACGTTGCAGCCCCGCGGGCCGAGGGTCGAGGCCACCGCCAGGGCGATCTGGGCGACGCCTTCGAGCATTTCCTTATGCAGGTCCTGCTCCTCGCGCACATGGCGGGAATAAAGTAGTGCTTTGCTCATTGTTCCTCCGGAGTATCGCCGGCCGTGGCCGGTCCATGGTTGAGCCAGAGTTCATCTTGGCGGACGAGCAGATAGGTCCCGAGCGGCACCCCTGGCGGGTCGACAATCGTCTGGCCGGCAAACGAGGGAAAGCTGACGCGGTCGCCGGCCGACACCTCCGGCCGGACGCGCACGCCTCGCTCGGTCACCTTGCCGGGCCCGACCAGGACCACCTCGCCCTCGGTCGGCCGCTCGGTTGCGGACGAGGGCCGGGCCATGCCGCCGACCTCCTGCGGGCGCTCGATGGGCCGCACCAGGATGTGATCGGAGATGGGGACGGGATAACGCCGGCGCGGCCGATTCTTGCCAAGCACGAAGGCGAAGGCCATAGCCCACAGGGAAAGAATGCAGAGAAAGTCAGCCAGGGCGGGAGTCATCGCTACTTTTTTGCCTCCGGCTTCGGTGCGGAGACGAGGCTCGCCGTCTGCGGGTTCCAGATAAAGCCGGGGTGCTCATTCTGAATCTGCTGGATGAGCGCGCCGTACTGCATCTGGAGCTGCTGCTTGCGTTGCGGCAGCGAGCGCTCCTCATCTTCGAGGAGCATCATGCGCAACTGCACGTTCTCGAGCTGGGCCTTTTCGAGATCGGTAGCCTGGGGCAGCGGCGCTGCAGCCGGAGGGGCGGGAGGGGCCGGGGGCTTGGCTTCGGTGGCTTGCGCCAGCGCGGGTTTGGGCTTGGGGTGACTGGGCGATTGGCCGAGCAGCAGCACGGCGCCGCAAAAAAAGCCGGCAGCCAGCAGCAGCACGCGAGTCGTGCGGCTCATGGGTTTCTCCTTGGGTTGTAGTGGGTAAGGGGTCTGCGGGACGCAGACGGAAGAGGGCGCAACACAGGCAAGGCACATACAATTCCATCCTTCGCGCGGAATACAACGCGAGAAGCAGCAACAGAAGAACGATTGAGGATCTCTGCTGTAGACGAGATGACAGTTAGAGAAAGTCCACAATACATTTCTACTGCACCAGCGTCAAGCGATTTCCGTGTGGATAAGTTGACTCGTTTGGTGCAGAACAGGGGAAAGATTCACGCGCCGGCCTTATGGCCAGAGCGCCATAACCATAAACACGACGACGAAAAAGACGACGAACGCGACGCAGCCCCAGGTGATTTCTGCGAGCAGGTTGGCCTCGAACTCATCGAGGATCCGCGCGAAGGGATACGGGCGGCCGGGCTGGTGACCCGGCTCGATCTCGGGTTCAGCCCCGGGCTCGATTTCGCGCCCGACCGCGGCGCCTTCGTAGCGGTCCCCGCGCTCGGCGTGGTAGGCGGCGAGGTTGGGCTCGCCGTGCGAGGCGAGTTCCGCAGCCAGGCCACGCTCGCGGGCGGCCAGCCGGTGCAGTTCAATCTTTACTTCGGTCGAGTGGATCATAGGGCTCCTTCCGTTTGTGGCTTTCGCTTGGGAAACAGGCCAGTGTGAGGGGAAGTCAGCACGGTGCCGGTGTGGCCGCGGCGAGACTCGCGGCCAGGACATCGATGGCCGCCAGGTAGGCGAGCCGCTTGCCGGACATTGTTTCTCGGCCTGCGAGTTTCTCGGCCTGGGCCTGGCGCCGCGGATTCAGGTTGTCTCTGAGGTCCGCGAGCTTGACCAGGCGCGCGATCTGGGCCCCCGGCGTCGCCGCCGTCGCGATGCTGTGGATGTAATCGGCGTAGGATTCGCCCTCTTTCCTGGTCACCAGCGCGATCGCGTTGGCCTGCGCCGGCGTGAGGTCGAGCCTGTGGATCAGCTCGTGCAGGCTTGCGGGTGTGTCCTCGACGATGTCGTGCAAGAGGCCGACGACCGCCGCCTCGATGTCCGGCAGGAGCGAGCTGCCTACTCTGACTACGTGACAGATCTTGGGTTCGCCGCCTTTGTCCAGCTGGCCCATGTGCGCCTCTTCTGCGAAGAGGAAGGCGTCGCGGAAACGCTCAAGACTCGTGGGCGGTAGATTCTCAAACATTCGGTGTCTCCTTGTTGGGTTGTGAGTGAAGGAAGCGGCCGAGCAACTCCTGGGCGTGCTTCTCGCCGCAGAGGTGGAGAGTCGCGTCGTCCTGGAGGATGCCCAGCGTCCGCGCGTCTTCCCACTTGTAGAAGCTGAGCACGTTCTCGGTCTGGAGCGCGGCGAACCAGTGATTGGTTGCCTTTTTGCTTTCGTTGCAGATGGTGCAGTGGTAGATGACAGCGACGCTCATGAAGGGTCCCTCCAGTTGTCGCTCTCTTGAAGTTCGACATCACCGAAAGCCTCGATCGCCTGCTGGATGGAGCGGTTGATTGCATCGTTAAAAGGCTTGTATCTGCAGGCGCAGGTGTCGTCTTCTGGGCAGCGGGCCGTGTGCCACCCCCCGTGCTCGACCGCAATGGTCATAAGCAGCGCGGCCATGCGCCGGCCCAGCGTCACCCGGTAGTCCTCGTGGGTTGTGCTTTCTTTCAGCTGAGCACCGAGAGCGGCCGCTGCAAGTTCCCCGCCAGCGGCCGCGTGTATCTTGTCCTCTGGTGTTTTGCCAAAGGTCGTTGTGTTGAGCAAAGCATGCTTGCGGTCCCATGCGTTGATGATGACGATTTCCTTGGCAAATTTCTCTGCGATCTCCCGCGCAGCCGAGACCGGAACGGGTTGATAGTCGACGCTCAAGCGTGCACCTCCTCGATGCGGATGCCGTGGACGTGGAGCATGAGCTTCTTTTTGATGCGGTAGACATCGGTGCGCATGCCCTTGGCGTCCTCGACGTGGTGGCCGAGGTCGTCGTCATAGACGAAGTCGGCGATGTAGAAGCAGGCCCGCTCGATCACGCGGCCCGTGACGGCGTCGCGCTGCTCCGGAATCAGCTCGAAGCGTACCTGCTCGGCGTAATTCCAGATCAGGCCGGCCTGCGCCAGGGGCCGCAGGGTGCGCGCCCGCCGGTTCTCACGCTTTGACTGCTGGCCGCCCGCGGCCTGGTTGTGGAACTTGTTGGGCGCGCAGGCCCGGCACCGCGGACGCTTCTTTTTGAGCTGGGCCGGGGCGAAGTCGGTGGCCGCCAGGCGCGGCTCGCCGCAGACCGAGCAGAGCACGCGGAAGTCGGCGGGGAGAGGATTAGCAGCCATGGCGACGCCTCCAGAGATAGAGCCGGCAGCAGTGGAGGATCCGAGCGACGAACAGCCACGGCTTGCGCGCACGCACCCAGCGCCGACCCGTCGAGCCGCACTCCGGGCAGCGTGCGGTGCCGGGCAGCGCGTAGCGCGCCGCCTTTGGCACGCGGGCCCCGCAGAGGCAGACCAGGTAATAGGTCCACGGGCTGGGGGGCAGCGGCTTGGGGTGGGGATTCGGTCTCAACGGGTCACCTACCAGTCGAATGCGGTGCAGACCGGGCCGCAGACGCCGCGCTCGTGCGGTCCGCCCGGTGCAAAGTGTTGCCTTATCGCCTCGCGCTCCATGCGCTCGTTGCGCGCCTTGCGGGCGAAGTAGTCACCTTGCCAGCCGGCCCGGGGCGCGGCGCCGGCGAGCAGTTCCTGGCAGCGCGGGCAGTCGGGGTCTTTGCGTCCGAAGACCATCTTACAATCGGGGCTGTGTTTAGTTAGGTTGTTCATAGGTCCTCGCTGCCTCGCGCGACCCAACGCTGCGGTTCGCCGTTGATCCGCAGGATGCGGTTGCGGCGCCAGGCGTCGCCGCTGGTCATGTACTCTTGAGCCTCAACCTCCTCCGTCGCTGTGTTCCAAAGCACGTAGAGGAAGCGGATTTGAGACCCATACTCCACGATTTTGGTGACCTCATTAAGTCCGGCCATCTCGCACCCCTTGACTCAGTTGATGTAAGCGTTGGCAGGTTCGCCGACTTCGATCGGGTCGAGTTCGGCGCAGTCGAGTGCGTGGTAGCCGCGGCCGCCGCAGAGGATGCAGGGCTCGCCGTGGAGCACTCCACACACGGTGCAGAGGCCGGTCTCGGGGTCGACCGTGCAGTCGCTGTCCTGCGTGTGCCGCTTGACCTCGTACGGGTAGGTCTTTTCGAGCCATGCGTAGATGAGGCGCTGGTTGTCGTTGTAGCGGCAGTCGATGTAGGCCTCGCCGTCGCTGTAGGTCCCGATCTCCGGAATCTCCTCCGGTTTCCAGCCATAGTCGAAGGCGACCGCGGCGACCGCTTCCCGCATCTGCTCGACGCTGTGGCTGCGGTTCTCGAAGACGTAGCGGCAGTCGCCGAAGACCTCGCCGAAGGCGTTCTTGCTGTAGTGGTAGCAGTCATCCATGCCGTCGAAGTAGCCGGACTCATACTTGCCCGTCACCGCCTTCACCTCGGCGGTCGTCGGGCCGTCCGTCCAACCAACCCGCACGGTGTCGTACCCGTCCTTGCGCACCGTGAACTTCACTTTCGGCCAGAGCTTCTTGAACTCCGCGCGGAGGTTGACGGCCACTTCCTTCGAGCCGCTGTACTGGCCCACCTGCGTAAGGTGCGCCCATTTCGGATCGGCCTTCAGCCGGGCGACCTCTCCCTTGTAGAGCCGGTCCGCCTCGGCCGCCGCTGCGGCCCGCTTGGCGTCTTCCTCTTTGGCCTGCGCTACGTAGGCCTGAATCTCGGGCAGTTCCGCGGCCGGCTCGTCGAGGATCTTCCAGCCGCAGCCGGCCAGGATCGACTCCGGTAACTGTTTGGCGAACTCGCCGCACTCGAAGACGATGTCGAAGGTTGCCCGGCCGCCCATCACTACCGCGCCGCCGGCGAGGGTCTGGATGCTGGCCGGAGAGGGTTCGCCATGCACCGCGTAGATGACGCCGCGACCGCGGCTGTAGAGGTTGGTGTAGACCCGCGTGCCGACGCCGACCGGCGCCAGCATCCTCTTGCTCAGTCCTGTTTCGATGATTCCCATCGTCGCTCCTTTCAGGCGGTTTTGAAAAGGCTCATTTGAGGTTCGACCCTGGCGACGCCGAACAGCGGGAGTCCGGCGAGGGTTGCGCCGCGTACCTCCTCGCGCCACTTGGCGGCGTAGGGCCCTTCAGGGAGGGGCACTGCATCGAGAAACTCAACCGGGCAGTTAGTTTCGGCCGGTCCCATGCTTTCATCCAGGTCCTTGTGCCCCCAGCCGTAGCCGGGTTCACGGTCCAGCAGGCTCAGAGCGATCCAGAGCCGCTTTTCAGTCTTTCCGTCTGGTGCTGTGTAGGTGGTTTCCCGCACCGCCCAGAGGTTGTTTCCGATCACCCGATACCGAAGCACCTCGCTCCGGATCCGGGTGCCGAGCGGCTTGTCTGTGTAAGCCTTGTTTTCCTCGGTGACCGTGTTATCCCAGGATTCGAGGCACTCGCGGATGATGTCCGCCTTGCTGGCGTCCCTCTTGAAGGTCCATCCCATCGCCTTACCTCCTTCTCTATGACACCCTGTCATATTCTCTCTAGCTTTATCGTAATTCCGCTGTATTTTTCTGTCAAGCAAAAAGCGTATTGCTTTATCCGCGAATCATGGTATTCTTTTCGCCATGAGAAAAGCAACCCGAATTACCGAGGCGATGCTGCTCGAGGATCTGAAGGCTGAAATCTCCAGGGACAGCCTGCGGGCCACGGCGCGGCGGCTGGGCTTTACACCGCAGTTTCTTTGCGACGTTATCTATCGGCGTCGCGCGATCTCCGAGCGGCTGGCCGCGGCCATGGGCTACCGGCGCGTCGTGATCTTTGAGCGGGAGAAAACCGGGACGGTTTCCGCAAATGGATGACGGGACGGGGGATGCGCGCCCCGCGCCAGGCCGGTGTATCCTGCCTTCGCGGAGGGTGCAGACGATGGCGCGGCGCAGGTTCCAGAGGGGCCAGCTGGTGCGCGAGGCCGACCGCTGGGTGGGCCGGTGGCGCGCTGATCGATCGCGCGGTCGAGAACTTTCTCGAGGACGAGGCTCCGATCTGGAGCCGGGCTGCGGACGAAGCAGCGCGCCGGAAACGCAGAGGAAGCTCTGACAAGGTGTCATAAAAGAGGTCAGGAACGGCCGAGCGGTGCCTTCCCCAGGGGCGCCGCTTTTTTATTGCCCGGAGAGATGCGCGGTTTTCGCGGGAATTTTCCATATCTGGACTTGTCCGGCTATTGACACGACGCTTTTTATTGCCTAGACTCGCCCTCATGTGACCAAACGGTGACCCGATGATTGTGAGAAAGCCGATAGAGGTCGATATTCGCATCGACGACTCGCGCACTCTGCACCTGTTGGAAGAGATCGAGCTGAGCATCGACGGCCGCGAGGCCGCCGCGGCGATTCTTGGCGAGGACGTCCCGGTTTCTGAGCAGGATATGAAGTATCTTTTGAATCGTCTTGCCGCCTTCCTCAAGGGCGTTCCAGACGAGAGGATCGCAAACATGAGCGCCGCCCATCGTCTGACGATCTTTTCTTTTCTGAATGATCAGGCCCGGAGGTTTCACCCGTGATGCTGAGCGAGGCGGCGGTCAAGAAGCTGCGCGCGAAGCGGCGCCGCTACGCACTCGCCGACGTGCCCGGGCTCATGCTGCACGTGCACCCCTCGGGGCGGAAGAGCTGGGTGTTTCGCCACCATGGCGAGGGCACGCACTCGCTGAAGATCGGCGAGTATCCGGAGCGGTCGCTGGCCTCGGCCAGGCTGCTGGCGCGCAAGCTGCGGGCGAGCTGCAACGTCTCCGACGACCCGGCCTATGAGCTCCGGCGCATTCGCGAGCTGAAGCTGGGCGCCGGCGCCTCGATGCGGGAGTTTGCCTGGAGGTGGGTCCACGAGGTCGCGGTGAAGGCGCGCAAGGATGTGACGCCCGTCTTGCGCATGATTCGCGCCGACGTCGAGCCAGTGCTCGGCCGCCGGCAGCTGCGCTCGATCTCGACCGACGACATCCGCCGCGTTGTCTTTGCCAAGCGCGACCGCGGGCACGGGCAAGCGGCTGCCGCGCTGCGCCACCTGCTGAAGCGGATCTTCGATTATGCCGTCGCCTGCGGCGAGGCCAGCGCGAACCCGGTGCTGGCGCTGCCCCGGAAGTTCGTGGCGCCGCGGCGATCGCGCACGCGCTCGCTTTCTGAGACCGAGCTGCGTGCCTTCCTGCAGAAGTGCCGCACGGTGGAGCTGGGCCGGATGGGCTGGGCCCTCGAGCTGCTCCTGCTGACCCTTGCGCGGAAGAGCGAGCTGCGCCTGGCCCGGTGGGAGCATATCGACTTTGCGAAGGCCCTCTGGGAGGTGCCGGCGGAGATCTCGAAGACGGGCATGCCGCATCTTGTCTTTCTTGCGCCGCGGGCCGTCGAGCTGCTGCGCCGGCTTGAGGGTGCGGCCGGCCGCTCGGAGTACGTCCTGCCCAAGCGGGACGCGCTCACCGAGCCGATCACGGCGTCTGCGCTCAACAAGGCGGTGGCGCGCACGCAGTGGGGAATCGCACCCTTTGCGCCGCACGACCTGCGCAGGACCGCGGCCACGCTCCTGAATGAACGGGGGTACAATCCCGACTGGATCGAGCGCGCGCTCAACCATGCGACGCCGGGCGTGCGCGGCGTCTACAACCGCGCGAAGTATGCCGAAGAGCGCCGGCGCATGCTGGCCGAGTGGGCGGAGTACCTGGAAGGACTGGCTGGAGGGGGAGTTTAGATGCGATCAATCATGCTGTCGTGTTGCGTTTTAGGGCTGACCTTGGCGGCCGCTGGACAGCAGGCTCCGGCGTCCAGAGATGGGGGATTTTGGGTCAACGTTCCTGCGCCTATCCCAACGCTCACTTGCAGCCTGGATGATGCTTCTTCGGAGGCGTATCTTGTTTTCAAAGATTGCGCGATGTCCGGGGGGATGACGCTGACCGGCGCGGTGCAGGAAATGTATGACAAGTACCATACGGACGAAGTGGTGCAGAATTTTTCAGCGGCGTTCAGGGCGGACCCGAAGATGCTCAAAGAAGTGCAATCCTGCAATCGCCGCCGCTGGCCTTTAGGCGACCCGATTTGCTCCGGATATGCCCTGGGTATCGCGCGGTCGCTGATGCGGCTGCGTCCGGAGATCCTGCATCCGCAGGGGCGTGCCGGCGGGAGGGGAAAACAATGAAAGCGATCAGCCTGTGGCAGCCGTGGGCGACGGCCCTGTTTCTGCGCGACCCCGGGGGCAAGCGCATCAAGCCGGATGAGACGCGCTCCTGGCCGGTCGCCTACCGCGGGCCGATCGCGATCCACGCGGCGAAGGCAGTCCCCGTGCCCGGCATGGACTACAGCCTTGAGCTCGATGCCGTGCTGCGCACCCTCCTCGGAAAGACGACGGCGGACCTGCCCCGCGGGTGCATCCTGGGCTACGGGCAGGTGGTCGCCTGCGATCGCGCGCCGAAGGTGCTAGCGCGCCGCTCGCGGGCGCAGGAGATGTGGGGCAACTATGACGAGCGCGACGGCAACGGAAGGCTGCGCTTCGCCTGGACGATCGACCAGATGACCCCGCTCGTTTTCCCTGTCCCGTGGCGCGGCCAGCAGGGGCTGTTTGATGTGCCGGACTCGGTTCTCACGGCGGCGCGGGCGGCTGAGCGGAAGCGCTGGCCGGATGAGTAGGGTGCCCGTATTGCACAGAAAAAAAGATTGACGAGGGCCGATGATTGGACTATAGGTGTTTGCGGGGGGACTGAGGGGGAGGGGGCCTGAGGTGCAGCCCGTCCTTCTTGTCAGAGAGTCCCTGGTTGTTCTGCTGCTGCTTGAGGCGCCCCTGGCGCCCGTGAATCGCCACAACTCACGCAACGCAGAAGCGGGCGACCAGGTCGAGGCGTGCCGGGCCGCGCACCGCGCCAGATGCCGGCCAAAGTAGGCATCCAAAACGCCGCCGAAGCCGCAGGTATCTCTTGAGTCAAGCGAAAACGAAGCGAAACGACCGCGTCTGTGTGCTGGTGCGAGGCCAGCAATGGGCTGCGCCGGCGCCAGGGTGCAGTTGCGCCAGCCGGATCCACGGGCATTGCTGCTACTGGAAGGCGCAGGAGATGGTCGAGAACGGCCTCGCCGAGTGGGTGCGCAGTATGTGGACGACGCCGAAAGGCAAGGAACGGACGCGCCTGGAGATGGCGATTCGGCTGCTGCAGAAGAAGCGCTGGGTGCCGACGCCCTCGCGCGACGCCCGCGGCACGATGAAGGTTGTGCAGTTGGTTTCCTAGATGCTTGAGATTGACTCCTCGAAGGTTAAAGGCGAACCCGGGACCGGCTACGAAGCGCCGGATGGCAAGGGTCCGTTCGAATGCGCCAACTGCCGTTACTTCTCTGCAGGCGCGAGCACCTGCCGGCAGAGTACGATGACGCGGGTCTCGAAGCAGCCCAGGGAAAAAGACGGCCGGGTCCAGGTGGATCCGCACGGGTGCTGCGAGTACGTCGAGCGCAAGGGTTCGGCTCGCGAGGATGCCTTTCGCGCCGCTGCCGAGGCGCGGGATACCGGGGGCGGCGCGTGAGCAACGCATCGCCTCTCAGGTATCACCGCCGCGAAGAGTATTACTCCTGCGCGGGCTGCGGCGAGCAGATCGAGGTGCCCCACGCGCTGCAGGGGATGCCCGAGAAGCTGCTGGAGTGGCTGGAAACGCAGGAGTCGGATCACCGCGGCTGTATTGAGTCACTCGTGCTGAGCTGGCCGCCGGGGGCGCATGGATCCGCGTATCGCACTGCGTAGACAGCGGGCCCGGCGCCGGGAAATTCGGACCGACATCGCCAGGGCCGGGCGGAAGGAAGCGCAGCGGCGGTGGATTGCCCGGGTGGACCTCGATGCCATCCCGATGCCGGCATGGGCAGCGGAACGGCGGATCCCGGGGCTGACGTTTACGGAGAGCGCAGTCTGGCTGCGGCGGCGGGATGCGAAGTTTCTTTGCCGGCTGGATCGCGCGGCCGGCGGCTCGCCAGGCTACGCGGAGACGGAGATGCGGCGCTGCGGCGTCTGCCACCGGCCGCTGCTGGGCGAGGATGCGGTCTACCGGCGACGGCTCGATGAGTCGGCCGTGACGGGCCGCATGAAGAGCTGCGGAAGCGAATGCGCGGAAGCGTCGAAGGACGGGCGATGGAGATGAGCATGCGCAAGATGGCGACGGGTCTGGCGAGGTGGGGCGTGGCGCTGCTGGGCCTCTGCTGCGCCCTGGCCGACGCGCAATTCACCGCGCCCTATGTCGCGCTCACCGGGACGATCTCCGGGGCCAACGGCATGCCCGCGCGCAACTACTCGCTACTCCTGCAGCCGACCCAGGTGATGTTTGTGGGCGGCACCTCGGTGGTGGTGGCCGGCGCCAATTGCGCGACCGACGCCAACGGCCAGGTTGTGGGCACAGCCAACCCCCTCAGCGCGCCTGTGACCGCGGCGGTCTACAACTCGGGCACAATGCTGCTGGGAAATTACTACGTCAAGATCACCTGGTACGACAGCTACGGGCACGAGACGCTGCCCAGCGTGGAGGCGGCGATCCAGCTGACCTCGAGCGGCTCGATTGTCATCTCGCCCCCGGTGGCCGGCGCGCCGTCGAACGCGGTCGGGATGGACGTCTATGTGGGCACGACGGTGGGCGGCGAAACCTACCAGGGCCAGACGACGTCGACGACGGCCAGCTTCACGCAGTCGGTGCCGATCGCGACGACGGGCCGGGTGCCTCCGATCCAGAACAACACCGTGTGCATCGCGGTGGCCAACGACGCGGCCTGGCCGATCGCGGGCTACAACGCCACGCTGAGCACGCCGAGCGGCAATATCATCTCCGGCTTTCCGCAGCAGTGGCAACTGCTGGGCCCAGGCTCGACCTACAACCTATCGAACGGCCTGCCGCTCTACAACGGTCGCGTGACTTATCCCGTGCCGCTCCTCACCCAGCCCTACAATCACAACGCTCAATCGATCTCCGGGCCGCTCTCGCTGACCGGGTACAACCTTTCCAACGTCGGCATGCTCGGCGTCGGGACAGCTCTGCCCGCCTGGGGCGTCGATGTCGAAGGCACCGGCACGGCGGGCGAGATCAGCGCGGCGACCGGGTATCTTTACAACGGCCTCGCGCCGCTGAATCATGTGCTCCTGGGCAACGGGACGGCATACGTCGACTCGGCGACGATTCCCTACTCGATTGTCACCGGCGGCCCCAGCGTCAACACGTATTACCAGTACGTGACGACCGGGAAAACAGCTGGCTCCGCGTTGCCACAGCAGTCCTATCTGGCGGTGGGCGCGGGCACCGGCCTGACCGCGGTGAATGTGACCGACGTTTCGCCCAACGTGAGCCGCACGGTGCTCGACGTTAACGCCTACCCGAGCAACACGACAATTAACACCGACCCCTATGTGGTAATGACCGCGGCGGGCGGCACGGGCGGGCAGTTCGCCTGCTGGGATGGGACCACCGGCGGCATCAATGGCTCAACCGCGCCGTGCGCGAGCATGGGCACGGATACCTACTACCTGAACCAGACGGCCTGCACGCCTGCGACCTCGACGGACGCCGGGTGCTCGGCGACACAGACGATTTCGCAGCCGGACACGGGATATGAGGCGTTCATCCAGATGACCAGCTCAGGGGGCGCCTGGCTGCTGGCGACTGTGACAAGCAAGACGACGACCAGCATCGCCTATCAGGTGACCTGCACGTATAACTGCACGACGATGGGAACCGTCTCGGCGGACATCCACGTGCATCACCCGTAAATGTTTCGCCGCGGCCTGCTGCGCACGCGCGCTGCAGCGACTCAACCTTCAGCCGCGGGCGCCGGGACGGCGTCCGCAGGAGATCTACCATGCGCAAGTTTTACGCGAGTCTCGTAACTCTGGTCTTTGTTTGCCTGGCAGCCATGGCGAGTCTGACCGCCTCGGCACAGGGGACCGTCCCGCCCGGCATCGTCTGGGCGGAGCAGTTCAATAACTGGTCGATCCAGTCGCAGGGTGCGAATCAGTTCACCTTTGCGCAGACCAACAACTGCCAGAGCTTCCCTCTGGCGAATGCCGTCCCGCCCTACTTCGTGTTCGGGACTGGGGGAACCTTCGGGTACTACCCGATCTTCATTCAGGACGCGAACCCGTCGAACTCGGAAATCGTGACGCCGACGTCGATCTCGCGCGCCTCGGGGTCCTGCGGCTTTTCAGCTTCGCCGGCCAACAGTCACACCAGCTTCACCGTGATGAGCGGCACTGCGGGCCTCCAGGATGCGGTGGGCACGCTGGCGCAGGGCGGCCTGGTGGGCGTGGTGGGCATCGACCGCTTCTTCTACAACCTGGTCGCCGGCCTGCCCGGCTCCCAGACGGTGGGCAAGCTGATCCACAACCTCAAGGGGGCCTCCGGTGTGCAGGTTGTGGACACGACCACCAGCCCGTGGACGTACTACGCCTGGAACGGCACCAACTACTTCGCGAACGGCGGCGGGACCCCGGTGGCCGCGCTGAGCACGGGCGCCGGCACCTCGCCGACGGGCCCGGCGATCGCGGGCAATGGCGCAACCGGCACAGTCACGCTGACGGCCGGCACGACGCCGACGGCCTCGGCCACGATCTTCACGCTGACCTATCCCAGCGGCACCACGTCGACCGGCTTTAATCACCAGCCTACCTGCACGATCGCGAGCGTGGGTGCCAATGCCTACACGGTAGGGACGGTGACCTACTCCGGTTCCGCTTCTGCCGGCTTCGTGGTGACGGTGCCGGCGACGGCCACGGCACTGACCGCCGCGACCGCGTACTCCTTCAGCTACAGCTGCCAATAAGACGATGCGCAAACTCTGGAACATCCTCGCAGTCTCGCTTCTTCTCATGGGTGCCCTGGGTGTGTCTGCCCAGGGCATCGTGGGTTTGAACCCGACGCCGCTGGGGCTGTATCAATGGAACACGACCACCAACCAGGCGACGCCGGTGGCGAGCACCTACGCCTCGTTCGCGCTTAGTTCCTCGCCGCAGCCGATCCTGCTGTATGCCTTCAATGCTTCCCTCGGCCAGTGGGTGCCGTGCTCACTGGCAGACTGCTTTGCCACCTCGGCCGCCACGATCAGCGTCAACGGAACACTGGTGACCTCCCCCAACTTTAATGGCACGACGCCCGCTGCGGACTCTGGCTACACGCTCGGCACATGGAAGGTAAGTGGGAGCAATGTGAGCGTGGAGATGCCATCGGCGCTCACCAGCCTCAACACCATGACCGGCCCTGCCGTATCCGTTGTCGGGGACGCCAGCATTACCGTGACGCCGAACTCGCCTGCTACGAATGAGCTTCAACTACATGTGATTGGAGCATTTGGCACAACACTAACGCCGCCCATCTCAGGCCAGTATGTCTTCATTCCAGCGACGACGTTTACGCCCAGCGTGACGAGTGCCAATTATCCAGCAGTTGGAAATGGAAGCTCTGGCGTGTTTGCGTCAGCCAACACCTGTACTGGCTTACCGCCCTATGAAGCAATCAACTGCGCCACGGAAGGCTCGTCTTCTGCGGGAACGTGGAGTGGATATGCTCTACCTTCTTATGTGTCAGCGGCAAACGTGACGGCGGTGTATGCGGTCGAGATTTCCTCTCTCAGTGGGAATTACTTTTACGATGGAACG
>JAEHJW020000611.1_pt1 | contig 62860 bp, 93 predicted proteins | sample 9271431 | NCBI WGS metagenome assembly JAEHJW02 | reverse complement strand
CTTTCTTCCAGATCCTGTACAGCCGCAGCAGCAATGAACTCCTGAAGCTCCTCCTGCATGCACTCGATGCGCTCCTGGAGCTTTCGCCAGGTAAGATGGCCAGGCGTATTGAACGACAACTGACCAAATTTTTTCTGAAATTCACGGATGTCATCTTGGTGCGACATGATCACTACTCCTTATGATTAAGGTTTTTTACAAACCCAGACATTGTTTCTTGCGGCGTCTGGGTACAACGGACCAAATATGTTGCTGATGGCGTCATTGTCAAAGTATTGAGAAAGCGCATCCTTCACTTCCTTGATCGAGATGTCACTTACTTGGCCCACTGACCATGATTGGCCGCGAATGCCGCTTTTGCCGATATGCTTAATATCCATGAAGGTACCAAATCGCTGCTCCACCTTGAACCCGGTCTTGACCACCATCTTATTGAGCTCGTCGATGGTAAGTTCCCTGATATGATTAGCGGCGTGGTGAACCCCGTCATAACAAGGAGTTGAGAGCAGCATCGTCCCGCCAGATTTCAAGCAGGTAAAACACCCCTTAAGGAACTTCACTTGGTGATCACTCCTCATATGTTCAAGTACCTCGAACGTCACAAGCACGTCGTAGCCCTCAGGGCGGAGCTTAACCAGCTCTTTCCACCGCTCAACAAAATTGAACTCCCCAATGAAGGTGAGCCTCTGTGAGCCAGATGGCTTGAGCTTATTTAAATCAACTCCGACATATGTGTTAACATGGGCAGCAGCACCTCCAGTAATAATCTTACTGAGCGGCTTCTCTTCTCCGCAGCCCACCTCAAGAACATTACTCTTATTGGTAATGAACCGCCTCGCGAAGCTCCAACGAAACCAATGTGCGGCGTAATCTCTATGAAGGGTCTTGCCGTGGCCGGTAAGTTTAAGCTGGGTCTTATCAAACTCACGATCGTCTCTATTTTTTTCCCGAGCCATTTGGTTAGGTCTCCTAAGTTGATTAATACTATAATGGTAGGTGCAGCAAGGAGTCGAACCTTGCAAACCAGACATCCGATTATGATAGCGCTACTTTCACGTTCAAGATTACCAGACCACTCCGCTTGGTACACCTATATAAAATGCCGGTCTTTCCCGGCTTGTCACCACGTTAGGCATACGCCCTGACGGCTTCCAAGTTGCAAGGCCAGTGGTTCTCCCGGAACTGCATTACTTAATAAGACCCTTTTTCTTCAGGTCAGACCGGTACCATGCCGGGTAGTGCTTTTTGGAATCATCAAGATTGAACTGCTCCTTGACCTTGGCCCATACCTCGTCGTTGGTCTTGCCGGCGATAATGAGGTCACGCATGGCTTGAGACACAGAGACCTTTTTCTCTGCCTTGGGAGGTTTCTCTGTCTTGGTGGGCTTCTCGGCCTTGACAGGCTTCTCAGCTTTAGCGGGCTTCTCTGCTTTGGACGGCTTCTCTGCTTTGGGAGGTTTCTCGGCCTTGATGTTCCCTGACTTATCCATCTTAGAGAATGTCTCTTTAAAGAATTCCACCTTTTTGGCTTGCTTCTTTGCAGTGGCTGCCTTGGCTTCAGCCTCCTTCTTCAACTCTGCCTCACTCATGCCGTCACCCTCAAGCTGAGCATTGATCTGAGCAGCTTTGGCATCGGCCAGAATGGCCTTGGCCATGGTGATATCGACGATGACTGATACCAACTTATTATCAGTCTTGTTTATCTTGAGACACTCATTGTAGAACTCTTTTCCAAGACCAAGCTTCCTCAGAATGGTTACAGCCGCGTCCCTTGTCTTTACTTCTTTCATTTCGCGTTTTGTAGTTGCCATGGTATTCACCTTTTTATCGATTTTTAATTGTTTTACATCAACAACAAATTGGCCATCATATTTTACGTATTTATACAACTGTGACCGTCGTGCCCCGTACTTGGCGAGGCACTCGACGGCTTGGTCTTGGGTTTTGAGTCTTAGCATAGGTTTTATCTACTTCGATGCTGACCTTTCTGCATCCTGATAACTTTCGTAGAATTGCCTGCAGCTTTTTGGATTCTAATTGCATCTTCAATATTCGTTGCATCACAACAAGAACCATCTGTAAAATAATAAGTGTTAATTCTCATGATATTCTCCTCAGCAAGGGTTAATCGATATTCATCATGTATAATTACTTATACAAAATCTTACTGGTTTTGTAAACAACTATTTTCAAGAAATCAATATTTTTTTCACTTTTTCTTGGGCCTTCAATAAAAGAGCCTTGATCTCAATGGTGGGTATCAAGTCGCGTTGGTCCTTGAAGTCATTCCACGGCGTAGTATCAATGATGGTGCTAATCTGCGCAAGGAGTTCACCAAGCACGTCATCAGTTTGAACAATGCCTTTCCTGTTAAATGATCGATTCATTTTCGACTCCTTGCTAATTTCTTCAATGCCTCAAAAAATGAATTTTGAGTTCGCTTCTTTGCCACGAGCACGTCAAGCACAATTATCTCATCAATGGTATTCCGAGCAATGATGTGATGGATGAAGATCGTCTTGCTCTTGTTCCCTGATCGAAGCACCCGGCGATTGTACTGGTCATAGAGGTCATAATCATAAATCGGACTGTGGTGGCAAACGTGATGACCTGCCTCTTGAAGGTTCAGGCCGTGCCCAATCGACTGGGGGTGGCCAAAGAGCACCGGCAGCTTCCCCGCGTTCCAAAGCCCCTCGAGCTCAATGGTCCGCTTAGTGGAAACCCCGCTGCCAATAACCGGGACGTCCTTCCCAAATCGCTTCTTGATGCGGGCCAGGTCGTGCTGGAAGTCGTAGGCCACGAGCAGTGGCTCGCCTTGGAGCTCATCAATGAGGTCCTCAAGGGCATCAATCTTCTCAGTGTGAAGATCCTCCCACTCTCGCTTTGACGAGGGGAGCTTCACAAGGGCGAGGACCTCCTTATCAAGATAGATCCCACCACTGGAAATTTGTCGGCAATTATGTACAATAAATGGTTTTCCATCAAACCCACGCACTGTAAATCTTTGTCGTGGCCCTGCGTTTACTATATCATAGACCTTTTTGAACCCACTGGAAGCAACCAATTTTTCTCTGGCCACCCCTTCCGTCGTCTCATGTAAATTGTGATTGGCTTTAGCCCATACTTCTCTGCTGCCAGAGTAAGTGGCAGCTTTACACCATCTGGTGTAGTTATAAAAACAGTATTGCGTCTGTTGTTCGTATTTTCTCTGACTGTTGCCCACCTGCAATTTTCTAGACTGTAGCCCAAGTCGTTGTTGATTCGGTCTAGCGTAAGACCAAGTCCCGGTTTGAACGAGGGGTTCATATCCACAAAGAAGTTTTTGAAATCGTGCCACCTTGTGCAAACAGTAATGCCACGTGGTCCATATGCCTCCCAACCATTTCCTTTCTCCTCGTAACATCTTGACATCATATAATACCATTTCTTCCAAATAGGACTTCCAGACATCCCATGTGTGCCTCGAGCCGCGACTAAAATTTCGCCAAGCTTGCAGCCACATGACTTTACACGCCCACAACGAGAAGAGCGAAGAGACCTTCCTTCTGTAATAATCTCTTTGCCACACACGCATTTCATCAACCAAAGCGCAGCCGCTGAGCCATCCGTCTTCTTTCGACTGCCAACTTGATGCAGCACTGTCAGGTAACCAAACACTTGCCCGGTCATATCTTTTACTGGATTTGGCATTTAAAATCTCTTGAGCTTCTGCCCAACCATTAGTTGTTAATATCTTATGGTCTCGAGTCATTAATACACCGTAGCACTCTACCACAGGCTTATAGCCATTACATACCACCCCATCAATGCTTACCCATTCAACCCCGTCCCACAAGTGATCAGAAGAATCACAATTCTCAATTTTCTTCCAACCTGTGTTAGTCAGCACCTCAGTGCCTTCCGCGATGCATTTCATGATGGCACTGCCGGTGTTGGCGGCCGAAATCGTCTTGTCATGGGTCACTGCTGCTACCAAGTGATTCTCCATCTGCTCATAGATGGTCATCACCTTCGCAGGCAGGTCCACGTAGATGTTGTTTACCACCACCTTTGGCATGTCGAGGTAGTCCTCCGCCGCCATGCGCAGGGCAAGTGGAGCCACGCGCTTGTAGATCTCTTTCTCAGCGCCTTCCCTGATCTCATAAGAGAACTCGTCATAGCTTTGATCAAAGTACTTGTTCCGATAGTGGGTGATGTACTGCCCAAAGGTGCGGCCTTGGTCGAGGATGTAGCACTGACCAAACAGGTCTAGGAGGCCATTGGCCACGGGGGACCCAGTGAGCCCCCACCGCCTGCCGAAGGTGTGAAGCACCTTCTTCAAGGCCTTGTAACGGTTGGCATTGGTGTTCTTGAACTTAGAAAGCTCATCCACCACCAAGAGGTCGAACCCCAGCTTCTTAAAGCGTCGTACATCAACATCAATAACAGTGGTGGTCTTGCCCGTCTTGGCTGAGATTCGTTTCTCCTTCTTTACATCTAATAACCAATCAATGCCTTCTGGATTGATCATGTAGATGTCGGCATCCTCTTTCAACAAATCATCTTTCTTTGGGCCATGCAGCACGACAATCTTTAGGTCCTTGAAGTCAGTCCACTTTCGGACCTCATAGGGCCAAACCATGTGGCAAACCCGCAGCGGGGCGATGATCAATGCCTTCTCGAATTGATTACTCTTTTTAAGGAGCTTCAGGGCGGCAAGAGTGATGGAAGTTTTTCTTAAGCTCAATCAGCCTGGGTCAAGGAACAGCGCTCCAGCCGCATGCCCAAGAAGAAACTTTACCGCCTTCTTCATGTAGGGTAACGGTTTCCATGGAATGCTTTCCTTGACCCAGTTTAGGGTCTCTCCTTTCATGATAAATTTTCCTTTATTATACGTTTCCGCCGATACACCTATCAATCTCACAATCGGTTTCAGTATCGGGAATTTTTGATTCTGATTCCTGAAACTTTTTGACTCTTTCAATAAGAAGTTCAACACTAGCGATGTGCTCAGCACCACAACCAAGCTCTAAGCACTTATCACGATAAGCTGGCAAAGCACCTTCTAAAAATGCTTTGTCTTTTGCACAGAAAAGAACAGCATTTTCATCGGTATAAATTGTCCCCTTACATGGATTTACTGCAAGAATTTTAAATTTACGATCAATAACCATAATTATCTCCTTTTATTAATATACTCCTGTGCCATCGCCAGCACCTGGAGCTTCTTCTTATGCCAATGCTCAGTGGTTTTCACCAACTCATTCACCACCACCTGCAACGCGCTAAGTTTATTATCACACACCATCACCGTGTAACCAAGCTGACGGAGTTGCTTATGAACATGAAGCTGCTTTGGCTCCGGATCTTCACCTGGTTGCTTGAACTCAATGAGAAGGGGCTTCCCACCCGGTAGCCAGAAAAGACGATCTGGAAAGCCGGTTTGGCCCGGCACCTTGAGCTTTGAGCTAATGACGCCCAGCTTATCGTAAATCAGCTTACAGGCGTCATTCTCAATCTTCGTTTCTGGGTTCAAGGTTGCTCGCCCTCATACAACCACCTTCGACCGACCCCACCCTTACGCTTAGGGCGAAGATTTTTGCGCTGACGTTTTTTAATCCGGTCTTTTATCCCGCATTCATGACAGTAGTAGCCAACTGCCAACTTACCACAAACACAAAATTCACGTTTTTTCTTCGTTCCATTCATTTTCAATTTCCTCCAAGATTGAAGTTAGAACTTACATGGCCCATTTTGGTTTGCACTGTAGAAACAGTATCTGCATTTATCATTTGGGCGTGGTGCAAAGACGGTGTCGCTAAGCATCTTCTTCACCCGCCCCTCCCAGAGCTTTTTGAGCATTGGTACATCATCTTGGGTAAAGATGATGGGATCGTCCGGGTCGGGGTAGATGATGCTCTGGTCAAGATACACCAGTCGTGGCCGCACCTCCTCCACCCATGGATGCTTGAGCAGCGCCGCCAGGGCGTAGAGCTCAAGTTGCTCGACGTAGTCGTCATTCATTTCTTCTCTGAACTTCCCAGTCTTCCAATCAGGAATCACGAGCAAGGTATCAGTAAGTTGGTAGGCACAGTCGAGTTTAATCCTTACCCAGCAGTTGTCCCAGTCATTCCACACCGTGTCCTGCCAGTCCTTGGTAAAGGCCCAGGTCTGCTCCACGGTCATGCCGTTGATCTTCAACTTGTATCGCTGTTGGAGTTGCTTAAAAAGGTCCTTGAAGTGCTCAAGCTCCACCGGCACCGTCTTAGTGATTCCAAAGATAAAGTCTCGGGCCGAATCATGAACAAGGGCGCCGCGCTGCATTGCCTTGTTTCCCGGCTCCTTGATCTTCAGAATGAAAGCGCACTTTGCTTTAAACGGGCAGAGCTTATAAGTTGAATAACGTGAAAAGCTCCATGAGGTTATTTTATTTGGCATTATAAACTAATACTCCCTTTTTATCATAATTTTTCATCTCAGCCCAGTTTGTAAATGAGATGGTGCCCTCAGAGAGCATTGGAACGTCAAGTCCCTCAAGTTCTTCCATACTCGTTTGAAGTACGTTCATTCCGATCTTTATAAGTGATTTTTTTATTGAGATCACAAGCTCATCATGAACCTGTAAAAGCAGCTTAATGGTTACGTTGTACTTTTCTTCCACCACCTTTTTTGCCTCATAGAAGCGAATGATGGCCTCCTTTGTGCAGTCAGCAGCAGATCCTTGAATGAGGACATTAATCATCTTATAATCAAATTCACGAATTCGACCCTTTACTAACTTTGCCTCCTCACAGTAGTATTCACGGCTACCCCATGTCCGAATTGGAATATTATTCTTCGCCCTAAACTTCATGTCCTTGTACATGTCCTTCAACCCAGGATACAGACCAAGAATGGCTTTTTTGAGGTCGCCCGCCTCCTTGACCGTCATATCATTTCGAATGGCAAGCAGCGCTGAGCCCATTCCGTATATAAGCCCCAGGTTTGTATTTTTCACTGGCTTACGTTCATAAAACTTCCCTGCCTTTGCAAGTTCGTCCTTGGCATAATCATGAAGATCAATCCATGGATTTTCATTGTACTTATCGGCAAGACTCCCCCCGTCAAAGTGGCCAAGCAGACGTGGTTCCTGCTGCGAGTAGTCACGGTCGAGCAAAACTTCCCCCTTAAATGGCACCACGTAGCCGCGGATCTGTGGCAGGGGCGGCAGGCCTTTTAAGGCTACTGGAAGTTTAGGAAGCAATCGTTTCTTCTTGGCGTCTGGTTCCTCGTGCTGAAACCCGGGCTTGAAGACATTGGGAATGTTCTGAAAGTTGGGGGTGGATGAAAGTCTACCTGTGCGTGTGCCCGCGGTATCAGCCCCTTTGGGAGCCTTGACCTGATTCCAGTTGGTGAAAATGAGGCCCTTTGACTGTTCTGCCACTGCGAGCCACGGCATCATGAAGGTATGGAGGCAAGTATTAAGTTGGGTGCGGTACTTCAGCACCGCCAGCAGGACCTTATCCGTGACCCCAAGCAGCAGTGACTCCTTGGCGGTGCTGATCTTTCCGGTTGCCGTCTTTGGCATTAGGTCCGCGTCGGCCTTCCCTGCTTCAATGAGGGCCTGAATCAGTTGGTCTCCGGAGTCGAGGTTGATGCTGGTTGATGCCTTGATGGTTTTGATCACCCACCAATTGAGCTTCTCGAGCCAGTCATTGTAAAGCTTAACATCTTTTCGAAGTTGGGTGAGATTTACTGGCAGTCCCTGCCGCTCCATGTCAAGGAGACACGGCATCAGGCGGCGCTCCCGGTTGTAGGCCTCAAGCATGCCCCGATCAACGGTCTTTTTATAAAGCAGCTTAAACAATGCCTCGGTGCGGATGGTATCGCCATTGGCATACTTGCCTACGAGGTTGCCGGGGGCCTTTGAGATGTAGGCGCCGAAGTAGTGCTCAGAGTTCTTTGATCGACTGATCTTCACCCCCTCAACTGGTTGATGCTTCATGAGCCACTCGCCCACGGCATCTTGCTCCTCAGCCGGCATATTAAGGAGTCGTTCCGCGGATGGTTTCAGGCCAAGTTCCTTCTGATGGGGATCGTCCAAAAATAACAAAAACATCGTGTCATGGATCTTATCCCAGGCAGGCAGCGGCAAACCAAGATGAACCTCCGCCACGTCTACGTCAAATTTCCCATTTTGAAAGAGGAGTCCGTCTGGGCTGTCCCACACTGCTTTGAGAGCTTTCGTTGCTTGCTCAATGGTGCAGTTGTTCTCAGTGGGATGGCCAAAAGCATAATAAACAGCCTTTTTTCCAAAGGGCTTTATTGAGACCCCAACTGGCTTTGGTGGGTAGTTTGGCCTACCAACAATCTTATCTGTTTCAAAATCAATTACCACCGGCTTTGGGAGTTTCATAAAGTTCCTTTCGCTCTCTGATGGCTCTTACGGCGTTGTATCGACAATAGATCCGTCTAACGAAGGAGGGTCGGTTCTTTCCCCGCTTCTCCTCGTTCAGCAGTCTCTCACAGGTAGCTTCATCGGCCGTTCTCAGGCAATCATTAAGCGCGATCCAAGTTTTTAAAATGTCATTCATATAAATAATAGATGGTGGGGCCGAGTGCCCCACCGAACCGTGATTTACTTAGTACTTCCGGGCAGGCCTTTTCTTCGCTGCCGGCTTCTTCTTACCTTTTCCTGCGGTTGGCTCATCATCCGCCAGTTGGTACGGGAACTCAATGGACGCTGCCGCCTCCTGATGGCGCTGCATAATGACTCCCATCAGTTCATTTGGCACTTGGACCAATGCTTCAAAAATGACCTTGAACTGGCTCTTGGCATCAGGCACGACACTGATCTTGGTCATCAAGCCATGGGGCGGTCGTTTTAAGGCCCCGGCCACCTGTTTAACGAAGGCAGCGTATCCCCTGACCGATGTCACCGGCAGCTTCATGTAAGCGATGGCGGTGTTCTCATAATGCTCCGGGTCCTCAATGGACTTGAAGTTCCCGTTCTTGTCAAACGTACCAGCCGGCAGCAGCGCAAGGCGGCGGGTGTTCTTACAAGCCTTGCCTTTCCCGCGATCAGCAGAGCCCCATTCATTCTGCGGGCAGCAATCAGCACTGCCTGGAATGCCACAGCAATCATTCTGCTGCTTTCCGGCCTCGAAGACGATGTCATGGGGCTTCATCACCTTCTCATCCCGGCCAAAGGCAAAGCACGACGGGCCCTGCGGGTCATCGGGGTCATACTCCCCCTCATGGTAAACATTTTCCAGAATGTGGTCGACAATGACGACTGCCATCTCATTGCCAGGGATGGGAGAATCATTGAAAGAAAGAACCCCAGACTTCAGGGAAAAAAAGCTTCCCGAGGCGGTATTTTCCTCCATGGCAGCCGATGCTGCCGCCTGCTTCGCGAGTTCTTCGTCCCAAGTTGTAAGTGCCTTAGTTGTTGGTTTGCGTGGTGCCATGTACGTTGCTCCTTTGTAGGTTTGTTGTTAGAGTGGGGCAGACAGGAGTTGAACCTGTAACAGTTTTAGAGATTTTATTAGTCCCCTTCAAGGATAAAATTCTCTTAGCTACCATCTGCTTTCAACTGTTTCTCATATGGTATAGCGTTACCAAGAAATCACAACCACTAATCAGGACAACCCTGAAACCGGGGAGGCTGGCTGTGCTTTCATTCCGCCACTGCCCCATTTGTTAAATCTTGTTCAATGAAATTGTTGTCGCTTTAAAGTGCCCAACCCCAGGCACCTCTTTCCCAGCCTCCCATCGCTCATTGATGGCAGTGGCTGAAAGCCGCCTGCCAAGTAACTCGAACTGGCCGGTCTTTTTGATGTGCTTGTAAAGCAGGTCCCAGTTGCTGACCTGGGGCACCTCTTTGTTAATAACTGTTACCCGCGCCACCTTGCCAGCTACCCCTGAGGCCTCTGACTTCGGCAGCGTCTCAATGACATGCTCCTTTAAGGCTGATTCTTCTGCCTTAAGTTCATCTGCCACGCGCTGTGCCTCAGCCCGCTTTGTCTTCAGAAGATAGAGCCGATCGGCGCAGGCCCCCATTGTTTTTGGAAATTTATATGTCTTTTTTGCTGCCATGTTTAACTCCGCCGCACTGTGGACAAAGTACGGTTGTTGAGAAGAACCCGGCGTGCTGTTGCACTCTGCCAGTTCCTCTGCAGTTTTCACATCGTTGTTGGTTGTTAGTAGTTATTCTCAGTTGCTTGTAGGCAGTCATGATTTCATCGAACTTGGCCGCATCGCCCCCACGATCGGGGTGATGCTCATGACAGAGTCGCCGCCACCGCTCCTTGATCTCATTAGTGGTGGCAGTCTCGTCAAGGTCGAGAATCTCAAACGGCGTTCTGACCATTTTGGTGTTCTCTACGTAGAATAACATTTGCCGCTACATAAACAATGGCACCAAGAAGGTCTTCAACTGCTCTGTCGTGATCACTACAATTAAACGACTCAAGAATTTTTTTCCTCGATTGGCCGACGACGAACCCAGCACCAAGCTCACGTGACTCAGTCATTATTGGCTGACTAAGAAATGGTTTTCCATTTGCATGGCACTTATTGCCCTTTCCATTCTGTGCTTGATCAAGAGCTGCTTGAAGAACTGCAGCCAGTGGCTCATACCCAGATTCTACTTTGAACGGCATCGTTGAACTTTCAGGTACAACTGGTTTACTCATTATCTTCGCCATTGCCGTCTCCATCATCAGCGGCAGTATCAAGTGCCGTCAGAATGTTGTTGATGTACTCAATGAGCTTGGGCTTGGCCATAGGGATATCGATCTCAGTGATCTCTACCTCCTTTTTCTTCACCCCATGCTCATCGACCATTTCCTGCCTGGTTGATCTTGCAAGTGCATTGGTGCCGGCGATCCGTTTGGCAAATTTGCACTTTACCTCGTAGCAATGCATCTGGTTTTCTCCTTTAAGACGATCCCTACCAAATGGAGGGATCGTTCAACAAAGATTTTTGGTTGGTCTCAGTTCCACTCAGCAGGCCTTGATGTCGGCTGCCAGGGATTTCATCAGGTCCATGAGCTCGCCTTTCTGCTCCTTGGTCAGCTCGGCGACCGCCTTGACGGCGTCAGTGGCATCTTTCACAAGGGCTACAACAGCGGCTTTTGTAGCCTTGCTGGCAGCAGCACCAGCCTTTTCCAGGGCGGCTTCATGCTTGGCGGTGAGTTTGGCAACAGCCGTCTCATGCTTTTCTTTCAATTTGTCGATCATTGTCTGGGTCTTTTCATCGAGTGCCATGGTAGTTCTCCTTTTGTTCTGGTTTACGTAATTTACACCTTATGCCCACAATGGGCTTCTACTGCCTCAAGCCCGCTCCTCTGAGGTGAGGATGACGGGCTCTCGGCTGAGACCTTATAGGGTCTAATATGATGTCGGGTATAGTAAAAGTTCATTGCAACTTATGTTGGCGCCGCAAGATAATTGGTCTCAGATCCAATCATGGCGCTCATGCGGAACCATAATCCCATTGCTCCGGCCGTCTGCCGAATCCAGATCTCTGTTTATCTGGACTTCATCTTTTCTCAGACTTGATCGGTGGCCTAGCTGCTGAGTCAACCCACCTGAAGTAACTAATATAGTCTGAGTAGCAAAAATATTTGTACATGATCTATCTCACTCGCCAAACTATGACACTATTACCAGTCTGGATGATTCCAATTGGCCTTTTCTCATCATAATCCATTCTACCACAGATGCCAAGGAAAATCAAAAGAATACAAGCTATTAATATCCTCCACAGATAACCTCGAATAATCTGGTTGTTTTTCCTGGTTCTTGAACCAATCCATCCCAAATGATTTGACGCCATCATAATCCTCCAAGGCATGTTGGACTTCAGATTCAGTGAGTATAAGTTCCATGATTTTATTCCTCATTATTTCTACAAGCAACTTTACCCTCAGCGCGGGCTTTTCTTGCCCAAGTTCTTCTAGACTGCGCTTTTGATTTGGAGTTGTGAAAAGAATTAGGAATATCACCATTTTTCTTTTTACAGCGGCTGATGCTGCTTTTAAATCCAAAACGATAAATGTCTGCAAGATCAGGATTAACAATTTCAGGTACTCTCGGAACACCATAAGCTTTCATATCAATTCTCCTCAGCAAGGGTTAATCTTTATCATATGATTAGATCTTACCAAGAACAATCAGCTTTGTAAACAATTATTTTCAAGATGTTTTAAAATAATTGCATTATTTGTCACTTTTAACCACTTTTCAGCGTTTCTTACCGCATACAACCGCGCCTGACTACCGTCTTTTAGTCGAATGGGCCTGCCGTTCATGACCTGCCTGATGCCAGCGCGAGCTAACTCCCGCCCAAGCCCGTTGGCGGTGGTCCCGGTGCCGCCTGACGGGTCATAGAACATCAACAATTCCTTGCTGCTGAAGAGGTCATGCTTGAGAGGCAGCTTCCCAATGCGAAGCACGTGGTCTGGGGTCGCAATGAGCTGTCGCACCCAACCAGCCAGGTCGGACTGCACATTGGCAATCATTCGCTCCTTGGCAGCTGTTTTGAAGGCCGGAGCCGCCGGGTTGAAGTCACCAAGATCGAGGTCCAACAGGTATTGAAACACTGCTGCTGCCCCCTCGGTATCAAGCCAAAGATCATATTCCACATAGAACTCCTCAGGCAGTGGGCCCACCTGCACCTCATGGACAAAAAACCGGCGGTCATCGTCCTCCAAAAAGAAGCTATCGGGGTGGTTGGCGGTGAAGAAGTAGTTGATGCGGTCGGGCACGGTGTAGGCAGGGATGTACTTTGGGTTAAGGCGGAGCTCTCGCTGGGTAATCATCTTTTTGAGAAAGTCAGCGTCAGCCCGCTTGTTGCTGCCGGTCACGTCGTCGCCCAGCACAAATTGCCTGGCTTCGGCCCACTCATTGAAAGAGGCGTGAAGATCCATTTGACTGATCTCGGTGAAGTTTTGACCGTAAATCCTGCCCATGGTGTAGCCAAGCAAGGACTTCCCCGTGCCATGACGAATGCCATGAATAACCACCGAGCTGAACAGCTTGGTCCCTGGGTACTTCAGCGGGAACGCACACCACCGAAGAAACCAGAGCTTTGCCTCGGGCTCTGCGTTTGAAAAGATGTGATCAACAAGCTCAATGAACGGCTTAACTACCCCCTTCTTCGGCTGCGCGCCCCACCCAGTCCAGACATTGAAGCAGCCATCAACAAACCGGTCCTTGCCTGGCTCATAGGTCAGCTTTATCGCCTCCATGCGCAATGGCCAACGAAGCCAGGCAGCCGCCGCTGACACTGCCTTGAAGCTTACCTTGCCATCAGCCTTCAGCTGCCGCTCTTGGTAGTTCAATGGCGCCTGCAGATGCTCCTTGAAGGCGGCTGGGCTTACCTTAAAATGTGACTCCTGATCGATAATGAGACCAGGATTTTTGATGTAAACGTATTGTGAATTGAGGTGAAACAATGGCTTGGTCAGCCCAAGCGGCTCTGCCTCATTGAGAAGTCCAGCAAACTGATCATTGGCCGACGCCCCTGCCGCCACCAAGAAATCATCAAGCCCGATCTTCTCATAACCAGGCAGCTGGGGCAGGTTGACGAGGTGGACGTAGGCGCCCCGCCGGTGGAGTTTCTCCGCAAGCTCAACGAGAGCCAAGCATACCATGGAGTTGGTGCGATAATCAGAGTCGAAGCAGATGTAGACATTGCGCCGCACCCACACCACGTAGTTGAGGCTCTCGAGCCAAGTGAGACCCAGCTTATTGCTTCGCCAGTTGTAGACGCCACCAAGCCCAATGGTTGGAAAGCCCTCCTTGCAGGCCTTGGCCGCCTTGAGCTCACCCTCAGTCAGAATTAATGGGGCGTCAGGATTGTCAAGCAAGGTCCAATCCTGGTTGCCGGGGTAGTAGGCAGCTGGGGCCGTATTGGGCTCCTGCACGTATCGCAGTGGCTTCTTTTCAGTGAGGGCGTCAAACGCCGTGGAGGTTTCAAGGTAGCGAATGCGGTAGAACGGGGGCGCTGACGGCCAATCTTGAAGTGGGTTGCCATCAGGGCGTAGGTAATTTAACTTGAGGCTGGTGAACGGCTTGAAAGAGGGGTGGAGGGTTGGAAGCTTCTTTCCATCAATAAATTCAATTTTTAATTTCTTGGCATCCGCCTCAGTAAGGCCTGATGATTGGAGTTTTTCAACACAAAGTGTTTGGAGTTTGGTCTGGAATTTCTGTATCTTAGCCACGTGCGTCCCTTTATCGTCATTGACCCTCAGCAGGTTCTTTCTCCATCTGACTAGCTTTCAGTTGCTCAGCATAAAAGAAAGCGCTGACTGAACAGACATGGACCTTGCTGAGGGATCGCTGGTAGGCTTTGGAGAAAGAGAACCGGCAGTCTGTTCAGTCAGCTAGAAGAATAGATATTACTTCGTTCTAAACATTTTGTAAATAGTTTTTTATACGTAATGATTTTAAATGCTTGGCCCAAAATACTCTGCTTTCATTGCATCAAGCGCCGCCTCGGAGGTAGTCATCTCAGCATACCGACCTCGCCCGTAGGTGATGACGTGCTTTCCACCAGTTTCCTTATTGATCCGCTGAGCGATGTTTTTAGTGGTCTTCAAATACTCCGCCACGCGCACCCAATTCCACTTCTTCCCTGTTGGTGGTGGCACTACCCGCTTGGCTGGAGGCCTCTTACCAGACGAAATGACCGGCTTTGGGGCAAATGGTGGATTGGTGATGGTGTCCTTCCTGGCAATCATTACCAGAAAGTCTCGGATGTATATTTTATCCGCCTCGTCGTGGACCTCAATCGTGATTTTCATATTACTCCCAAACCCTTCTAAACTCCGGGTGCTTAAGATACCTTTTTGATGATGTTGAATAGAAGATGTTATCAGGTGAAAGCTTCATATATTCTTTTATGTCCTTAGTCACCTGTGGTGTTGATATTCCAAAGTAATCTTCCACACATTCGCGATTAATATATCCATAATGATCAAGAATAAAATCAATAAACCGAAGTCGCTGCTCAACTGCGTATTTCATTTAAACCGATCTCCAAAATGGATGTTTGCACACCTAGCACAAAAATACTTTCCACAAAACCAGCAGCGGTAGGCGTCAGCTAAGGCAGGCGTTTGCATGCAGTCGTGCCCGGCACAAAGCACCTTGCCCTCAGTCAATGCTTGGCGATACTGGGCTGCAACAACAGTCATAACCTCAAAGCGTTGCTCTTGGGTCATTGCTGCTCTTGCTGACTTTACGTCATATTGTGATGCAGTTGCTTGACATTCTTCCATGCTAAAACATCCGATCGATGATCTCAATGAGGTACGCCGTGTCGACTCGCGTGGGATCCTTGGCCTTCATCAGCTCGACCACCTCAAGGAAGTATGCGCAGTCTACACCTGTTAACTGATCCTGCAGGGTTTCGATGTCGGTCAAGTCAAGGGCCGCGATCTGCATGCAAATCTTCAGAATCTGACCGGCCCCAATCGTGAAATTCCGTTTGATAAACTTTCGAAGCCTGAACACGGAGCACACTGGGTATTTGCTGCCGACGTAAATGAGCTCCCTAGCCAACAGGCACTCCAGGGCCTTAGGGCGAAGCACCAACTCACTGTCCCAACTTGTCCAGTAGTTGGTGCAGTGGGCAAAGTCATAGTTCTCGTGAAGCTGGTCTGGTTCCCCGAAGAAGCGGAGGATGAGCTGTACCTTCCCAGCCAGGGTGATGGCGTTGGTGCTCATGAAGATGGGACGGAACTTTCCATCGGCGTTCTCGTCAGTCAGTGCCTGCTCCTCGGCTGTTTCGTAGGTCTCCTCAATGGTGCCGAGGTTGCCGGTGACCCCTGCCACGTAGTCAGCCGCCTTGTCAGCGGGCTGGGACTCAAAGTATTGATACGGCTTCGTGGTGCCCTGCTCGCTGGCAATGCCGGCCGACTTGATCACAATTCGCACCCGCGTATCAGTGGCCTCGACGTACATGGGGCAGACTATCCCTGCCCTATCCTTTACCTTGAAAATCCCTAGGTAGTACTTGGCAACAGCATACGCAGCGGCCCTGGTCCGAAAGTAGAGGTCAAAGTCATTCACCGGCTCCTGCAGCAGCATGGAGGCAATGCACCCACCCGTCACAATGACGTTCTTTGAGGCGAGTTCCTTTACCGCCGGATCGGTGATCGACTCAAGCCATTGATCAACCTTCTTTCTGATTACTTGCTTAATTGTTCGAGCCTTCATTTTATATGTTCTCCTTGAATTTTTCATTGTGCCATTTTTTAAACTCAACCCAAAACGGATGATCCTCACCCGGAGTCTTCTTCCGTTCCTCTCCTGTTTTTGTTACAAATCTTGGACCAAATTGTGGAGAAAACTCGAATAAATATGTAGTTTTCCCTACTTTGATTTTACCATTAAATAATGCATGTGAACAATCACGACAATATTTAACAGGTGGAACACATTTTGCGTTGATTGAAGTACAATCATCAGGAATTAACATAAAATCTCCTCCCATGGCACCATGTTCATGACCCGCTGCATGTCAGGGTGTGCGGCCTTATCAGTCCGAAGTCTTTTGATGTGAGCCCACTCCGCGGCGTCGGCGGTGACGATGATCTCAGTCTTCAAGGCGTTGGGCAGGACGGCCCGGGCTTGTTGAGGTGAAGATTTACCACGAAGCATAATGTTATATGCCGCTTCTCCTTGCTCACACGCTCTTATAAATTCATATTTCGATAACCCTGACCAATCTTCAAATCCAGTCGGCTCAATGAACTCCATATCCTTCCCGCCGTAGTTGACATAGCGGGTCGACTCCTGGGCAAAAGAGCATGGGCGATGGCGAACGAGTTCGTGAGATACTCCCCGATCGCAGATAAACTTTACTGAGTAGCGGTGAAGGGATTTAGGAATTTCGTCGTGGGGGCAACTTTCCCATTCACCTGATCCGCCAATATATTCATCGGAAATATCAAAGAGCTTACAAAATAGCTCTGCAAATTCATCGGCATATACAGGGAAACCATTCCTTACTGCGTTCTGCGCCCACGCCGTAAGGCTTCCTCCTATGTATGCTACTCCTTTATTATACCTGCGGAATGTTAAATATTTTCCAACCGCGGCCGATATACCGTCGTCATATATAAAGTCAAGTTCACGTTTTCTAATCACAAAATTCGAATGTTCAACCATGGCCAGATGCCCTGACTTAATCAGCTTGCGAACAAAGGCTTCTGAGTCTCCTTTACTCTCAGACTTGTAACAAGTTCTGCCGGCGCGTTCGATAAACTGCAAATTCCCTTCATAGTCTGTTGGAACTTCGCCCAAGAACTCAACTGACGGTTTTATAATTTTCATTTCTTCTCCATTATTGAAGTAGTTTCAAAAACATGAAAGACAAGGCCACCACCGTTAAGTTGGAAGGTGCCGACATATTCACCGGGATAATCAGGCATTGTGAACCCTGTGTCGTAAATTGTAAACTCCCGCTTAACCTTTTCATTGGTAGGGTCAACAAGTAGCCACAATTGAGGATCCTCATGCTGAGTTTGAACATCAAGGATCCTCGCATTTATTGGCACCTCAATGACCGTGGGTCCTGGCTCTAAGGTGTACTTCCAAATTAATTTGCTCATTCTACACACTCCTTCAACTTATCAAAGTTGGTCAAGTATTTATCAAGGCCCTCAGTACCGAGTCGGTAGGAGTTAGAGAACCGTCTTATCCAGCGGTCGCCCAGCTTGGTCTCAAAACGGTACACACTGTCTTGACATTTAATGCGGCAAAGGCTGCCAGTGATAGTGCTGGTGAATTTATAGTTGCCCCATTGATCAGGCACAAGGCCGTAGGTGGAAGCAAGAGCCGCCTCAAACTTGGCGCGACGCTTTTGGCCGGCAGTTGGTTTCTTTTGCATGTGGTTCTCCTCAGCAAGGGTTTTCCCTCGAGATGGTTAGTCCCGAGGGTTAAATTTTTATTTCTTTTGCCCAGGGATAATTCCGATTGCGGCTTTTGAAAGACTTACCGGTACAGCACGAAATCCCTTTGCTTTATCATCAATTACTTCAACACCACCGTTTTTACCGATGAAGAAATGTCGTCGGTCACGGCATATAATAGCCGCCATTGTACCATCATCATTTTTCATTCCAGTCTCGATAACTACTGACCATTTTGATTTGTTGTCTTCAGGAATGAGGGGCAAAGATTTGAACTCTTTGATCTCATATTTGTCTTTTTCTCCATATGAATGATAATAAAGAAACATTTCTTTGAGGTACTCAATTGCCTTAATTTGGGCTTTTCCTAAAGTTGCCATGATGTTCTCCTCAGCAAGGGTTAATCAAGATTCATCGTATGATTAAATCTTACAGAATCCTGCTGAGTTTGTAAACAGTTATTTTTAATTTAAAGCATTTTATTTATCGATTCCCCTTCTTCCTGTACCAATGATGCCTGAGGGGCTGTGGGCGAGGCAGGTCATTAAATTCACGCACCTTGTACTGTAGTATCTCCTCAATATTGTTTATCTTCACCATTTCCTTACCAAAGTTTTTAACCGCATTACTTGCTTCTAAGATAATTGGTTCAGCGGCTTTAAACGCAACACTAAGCTCATGAATCAAACGCCTTGTTTTCTCTGGGTCTACCCCAATAATCATGATTTTCATAATTCAGTTTTTCTTACTGATATTTCATGGCACTCCCCCTCGATCTTTACACCGCAATGCCCGCAATGGGATAGGCGATAATCGCCCACCCAAAAGTCAAGTGGATGATCAGTCCATGGCTTAGTTTTTACCGTACCGAGCAAAATGTCTTTAGCCATATTGTCGCAACAGAACTCAATCTTTGTTACCCCGTTGTAAGGGCCATGCACATAGACTTTCATTTTTTAATCTCCCAATTAAACTCCGGAAAAGTAAAATTTGGATTGATCATTATTGGTTGGTCAATAACATCAGAGTATTTAATATACTTGCGGTGGACCTGCCACTTATCTCGCCACACAGACGGAACGATCATTAAACAACCTTCATCAGGATCGAATCCTTTTTCTCTCATGAATTTTACAATTGGATCAACATCAACAAGCAACTTTTTGACTTCTTGGATTGATTCTAAAGTAATGTTTCCTGATGTTTGTGTCGTAAAAGTATTCATAAAAATTCCAAAAAACTCAGCACCTTGTAATGAGAGGTGCTGAGTCAGTAAAAGTTGTCAGTAATTAATCATCAAGCTCATTGAACATTCGCTTCAAATCGTCCAGCATCTCTGTTTTATTTTTCACAAAACCCCACTGCTTTTGATTTTATGGGCAACATTACACCAACCAGGCAATTCACCGGTCAAGCCGGTGATCGCCGTGTTATGACTCCACCCGTTGCAACCTGTCTATTTCGGCAGCTATAAGGGCGCCAGCTTTTGCCAACTCCAAAATTCTGCCGTTGATATCATCGCCACTGCTTGGTTTCCACCAGGACAGATCAAAAGGCCATTGGCTGGTTACAGATTTTCTTTTCATTTTTCGCAACCCCGGCAGGTACCCGTATGCAGAAAATTCAGCGTAACATGCTGCCGCAAAAGCAAGCTCAGATTCGACATAAGCGTCATCGTGTTCGGCAGTCCATCCCTCTGCTTCAATCTGTCGCTGCCTTTCAGCGGAGATAATTTCAACACCTGTCATAACCAGTCTTCTCCAGCGGACCCCGCGAAGGCCGCGTAATTTCAATCGTAATTCAGCGGCGCAGGTCCGCTGAGTTCGGCGTTATGCGCCAATCCTAATAAATGTTTTCCTTCCTACACCCTTACAGCAACAATTGAAATCCGGGGTACATTCACCAAACACTGGGTCATGAACGGACACACCAATCAACCATAAATTTTTCTGAATCAATTTTACCGGTCGCAAAATCATTCTCTCCCACCAAGAATAAATGATTATGTATTCTATTCCGGCTTCAATGACTGTTCCGTGGTTTCCGGGTTTTATCCATCCTGCGAAGTTTGTTTTCATTTTTCCTCTTTAGTGCGCCTAACCAGGCGCTCAAATCGACCGCTGAACTGCGCGACGCTTTAGCTTTTCGTTAAACGGACATCCAAGCCATAAATAAAATATGAATTACATTGTCCGTCACTATGATGCTCCAAGGGGCCATCGGCGGTTTTGCAAAGTCACCTTTGCCGGTGGCATTCAACATCCACACAATTACGCCGGTTCTGTCCTGTGCGAAGTGCTGTGCTCCAATTGCGGCAATCTTCCACCATTCAAGGCCACAAAACAAGAATGGCAACAAATAAGTCATGATGTGAACAAGACAAATAAGCGAAGAAACTTTCTTCCCCTTTGCCATCCAGTCATTTTGAATCAAGTAGTCCCCGATCAAGTGTGCATAAATCCAGTGCATTTGTTCACCTTTCGTGCAATTTCGTTTAACAAGGCGCTTCAGCGGAAGCCGAGAACGTCCGTTCAGTTTCTGCTAGTCAGCAGCGGCTCCGCTGAACTTAGCGTTATGTGCGCCAGAAAATACCGTTTTTACCGTAAACAGTTTTCAGCCCACCCACCAAATTCCTTGCCTCGATGTTGCTCCTCCAGTTCCGTGGTAGCCACCACAGCCAGTAGTACAATTCAACCAAAACGAAGAGTGCTATTAATATCTTCATGCACATAACAAGTCACTCCAGCCGACAGGAATAACCGCTGCGGCCTACGGGTCGGCTTCCGTGGCCTGTACAATACCGCAAGCAGCATTTGCTGAGCTGATTCTCGTAATGCTTTTTTGCCACACACAGGTTAGCTCGTAGGCGCTGCCAATACCCCATATCAATGCAGTCTATGGATATTTTGGTTCGCTTTCACAAGCTTAACTGAGTCGCCAAGACCTTTATGATGCGTTGACAACTGCATTAAAGCCAAGTTTGGAATGGTGGAATCAGCATCGATAAGACAAATCTTCAAATCATTCTCCATCCCCCAGCTTCTCATTATAAGAAGCTGAGATGATTGAATTCAGAGCTTAATCATCAAGCTCGTTGAACATCCGCTTCAAGTCGTCCAGCGACTGGTTCCGCAGGCCGTCGTGCTCCTTCTCCTGAATGAGCGCCATGATCTGCTCCCGCTTTTGCCGCTTGACTGCCAGTTCCTCGGCCCGCTTCTTCTCAACCAGTTTGGTGTCGATGATGTGCTTGACAACGTCAAACTTGAGCTGCAGAACCTTGTTGGGAGCACTGCTCTCAGTGATGAAGCTGACCTCACCTGCCTCCTTAATGCTCCGATGCAGCCCCACGGCGACAGCGTTGAGGGTGGGCAGCGGCAGGTCCCAAAGGTCCTCGGTATTGATCACCCCCTTGTTGGTCCCAGCGTTCCATCTGAGCTTCATTCGAGTTGCTGTGATAAATAATTCGTTCATAGGTTAATCTCCTTTAATTGCTAATGATTATGCTACCTGCATAGTTATTGCATCTGACGCAAGTAGTTAGTAAGACGACCGCCAAAACAGGTAATGATCCTGATGCGCTTCGCCGCCTTCTTTTCGCGTTTGGTTAGTCGTGTGCCGTCAGGGTGCCGATAAAGGCCACCAGGTGGACGACACCGTCTGATGCCAGAGGCGTACCAAAGCACGGTGCCACGCAATTTTCGCTCAACAAGCAACTTCTCACGTTGACGCCTTTCACAGTATTTCTTATATGATTCGTTCTCGCGCTTCAATTTGTATTCTCCTTTTATTAAAAATTGACTTTATACAGCCGGTTGTCCGCCTTAACAATCAGATGGTTTGACTGAGTCGATGAGAAGCCCAGGCCTGCCAGCTGCGGCTCAGCCGTTACCGGCGCCTTCATCTTGTCCGCCAGCAGCTCCAGCACCTTCCGATGCTCGGTGAGATCGTTCCTGAGAAACTCATTGAAGAAGCCGCGGGCCGGCTGCTCCGTCCGACACCCTTCAAGAATAAAGAACCAGTGCTTGTTGCCGATTGCTTGCCCGTCCCAGTGGTTAGGCGACAGCATGATGGAGGTTACCGGCACGAAGTGGTTGGTCTGCAGGCCCCACAGGGTCTTGGTGGCGCTGCTCCGAGGCAGGGTCTCAATGAACTCAAGGCCGGTCTTCCGGTTGAACTTAAACTTGGCGACCAAGACCTTTTCATCTTGGCGCACTCGCTTGATGTAGGTGAACAGATGGACCTGCCCCTGATGCTCCAGCTCCACCTCAAAGCCGACGTCCTTAGTTTCTCGAGCGTTGTAGCAGTGTACCAATAATTGATAGATCCCCTCCGGCATCTTTCGCTCATCGGTGTAGACGATGTTCTCAACGGCAGCTCTGGTTGTGGCCGAAACATTCATATCGACATCGAGCATGCCTGAAGATGGGTGCTTTATTCGCTTATTCTGGAAGAAAATGCGGTTTCCATTTGGCTCGAGCATATGCAGGTCGAGGTCGTCATAGTTGAACCACGCCAGCGAGCAGCGAAGCACCCCATCCACGTTGCCACCGGCCCCCTTCACCCGCTGCTTGATCGAGTCCGTCAGGTTGCCGTTGTAAGCCCAGGAGAAGCCATTGTTCCACTTGAAGAGCGGGGCAGCATCTGCATTGACCGGCGCCACGAGGCTCACCAAATTTGGCTCGAAGCGATTTTCCATCAGTACCTCGAGCCGCTGCGCCTGGGGCAAGACCTCAGCTACAAAACGGTTCATTGAGAGCGTGGCTGAGGGCACTAATCGATTTGGATCGACCTGAGTTTCATCTTTCAGTTCCTCAAAGGCTCCAGTGATATCGTCAATCCAGCCGTCAACTATCCGATTTACATAAAGCAGGTTGTTAATCGTCACATCAACTGGCGCGGCAAAGCGGCGGGCGAGGGCTGAGGCAAGTCCTAAATCCTCAATCACCCCCTGGGCATTGGCAATCATCTTCGGCGTCACGAGAGCCGTCGGCCTTTTATAATTTGCCGGCGCCACCTTGGTCTCAAAGGCGCGGACCGCCTTTTCCAGCTCCATGCCCTCAGCAAGGTCCACCAGCAAGGTGCCGATGACGGAGTTGCGAAGCCGGACCACATCAAGATTAGCCATCACCTGCCGCCAAACGAAGTTGTCTTTGGAGGCGGGGTCAAGTAGGTCAATCTCATTTCGCAGCTGACGGAACTTTATCAACTGGGCCTTGAACTCAGCCCCACGATACAGGGTGTTGGCCTCGATCAGCTCCAGCACAGTATCAATGGTCGCAATGGAAATCTCGGCGAGGCCTCGCAGAAAGACATCATGGGTGGCCTTGAAATCGGCGAGCTTGGCCCCGAGCAGGTGCTTTGAGGCCACGTGTCTAGTATGTAGATTGAAGTAGAAGTGGCTAAAAGTCAAGGTTTCACCTGACTTAAGCAGCTGCAGATTCTGCTTGGTACCAACCGTGGGCCCATCATTCAAGAAGACGTTTTCGATGGCGGCAGCGCGGACCAATTCACCTAATATCGATGAGACCAACCCATATGGTTCAGGGGCAAAGGCGTCCCAAATAGTAACGAGTTCATAGTTCTCATCGATAGCCACAACGCCCCCAAGCTTCTTGATGAACTGGCGGCAGCACTGGCAGTCGTGCTCAGTCCGCTCCCGGAAGATGGGGTTGGCGCCGGCGGGGAAGCTGTTGAGATATGTTTCCCAAAGTAGGTCTGGCTCAATGGCGACGCGATACAACGGTCCCATCTTTTCCATTCGTTGAAGCTGCTGGTTCACAAGGTCTCTGAATTGCTTAAACATGGTTGTACTCCTTTGGTTGATTTTTCGGGTCTTAGCCCGTGGTTGTGGTACTTACATCTTGGATTTTGCTTCAAATTAAGATGTTTCTTCCTTCTCGCTCATTGCCTTTACAAGTTGCTCAGCGCAGCCAAACCCATACTTTTGTGCCAAGTGATCAGCGCCAGGGAGGTCAATCACTTGACCATCACACCAAAGAAGCCCATCTTTGGCAGTTATCTCTTGGCCGCACCAGAAGATCTTAGTGGGGTCACAGATATGATTTAATGGTGTTGTTGTAGCAGAAGTTTCAAAAACTATTGTGCTAGGAAATTCAAAAACCGCACCACAGTTTTTACATTTCCACCAACCACGATCGGCCAGCACCGCAACTTGGTCATTGTCTTTTTGCGGAACAAGGCCCCCTGAGGTAAAAGGCATTACTGGGTTGAAGTTAATTCTATGATTTTCTGACATCTCACTTCCCCTTAAGCTTTGATTTCCAATCAGCTTTATCAAGGCCTCCTTTCATTTGCTTCGCGGGCGCGTCCTTCTTAATGAGGTCGGCTGAGTAGAGCGGTTTGGCACTTGGCACCATCTGGGTCTTAACGCCTGCTACCGGAAACCCACAGTGGGCACAGCCAACGTACTTCTGTAGCTTGGTGAGCCCAGTGTCAGGCAGGCGCACGGCCCGGATGTATTCAGTAACAGCAACGGTGTTGCATGTGCATTTCATAAAAGCTCCTTTTTATTTTTATCTTACTAAGAAAGCAGTTATTTGTAAATAGTTATTTTCAGTATTATTCAGTTGATAAAGATGGAATTTTTTTATTGTAGACAACCAGCTTTCTTTTGCAACTTGGATTTGCGCATCGCTTATACCAATGATTGGTAAACCTACCCTTTTTATCCTTTACTGGCAGCCACTCATCGACCCAACGGTGCGTACCAAGGTGATATGAAAACTGCCCGCCTGATTTATCATTCATCGACTTTCAGCCTCCTTCAGAATGCAAAGCTCGGCGTACTTGATTAGCACTGGCGTCGGCTCATGCCGCCAGTCGATGGGCTGCATGGCACGAGCTTGCATAAGCAACTGCTGGCCAACCGTTCTTGTTGATTCATACTCAGAATCGGCTGGGTAGAGTTGGCTAATAACCTTAATCACATCAGATCTTGTCATAATTTTATATTCTCCCATTCATTACTGAAGTTAATCGCCAAGAATTTTTCAATTCGCTGAACGCGTTCAGAGAGTTCCAAGCAGAATTTAAACTCATCTCCCAATGAAACCTTCTTCTGAGCGGCTCTGCTCGTCTTCAGACCAAGCTCCTTCATGGACTTTCTGATCGACCAGACGGACACAGTAAAGCCAAGATCTGCTGAAGCGCGTTTTGAGATCTCAACAGCATTGCCTTGAATGACTAAAATCTCATTATTGGTCTGTAGCCAGGTAACAAGGTCAAAGGTTTGTTTGTAGGTAAGAAGCTTTCCACTCATTTTTGGTCTCCTCTGTTTTTAAGATTTGGGGTTTTTTAAACCTCTTGGTTGAAATAAAATCCTCTACTAAGTTTTTCGTCTAACCGCGCAATAATTCTTCCAACACGGAGGCCTTTGAGAGGACCTGATTGATCTTTGAGCTTAAAGAAGCATTCATCATCAACAGTGATCTCAACCCCAATTTCTTTGTTAGTGACGCGAGAAATGACTTTTACTACCGTGATTCTCATTCTGGTTCTCCTTGGTGTTCAAGCCAGTTGTCCCGCCTGCATCGGCAGGCGGTTATGGTAGGAGCCGTGCAGGTAAAAAATGTGCTAGATGAAAAATAGAAATAATAGCGCATGAAGATTCTACCCTTTACAGCGTGGCGCTCCCACTCCTCCCGGCCGTGGATAGTAGTAGATCTTCCTTTTTTCGTGATGGCCACAGTTAAATCTCCATCAGTTGCCAGACTTGGTTAATCAGCGCTTGGTACCTTAGACCATGCTCATTGACGCCATGGGTATTGATGACGGCTTTTTCAAATTCAAGGAGGGTTCCATCAAAGCATCCACAAATTACTTGTGACCTATCACAAAGCCAATATATAGTTGTTTTACTATTTCGGCCGCCTATTTTTTGAATAGTTAACCGAAAAGGGTCACTTTTAAAGTCGGAGCAGTCGGAGCAGCGAGAGCAGTCGGAGCAGCTGGAGCAGCTGGAGCAGCTGGAGCAGCTGGAGCAGTCGGAGCAGTCGGAGCAGTTGGAGCAGCGAGAGCAGTCGGAGCAGCGAGAGCAGTCGGAGCAGCTGGAGCAGCTGGAGCAGCTGGAGCAGCTGGAGCAGCTGGAGCAGCTGGAGCAGTCGGAGCAGTCGGAGCAGTTGGAGCAGCGAGAGCAGTCGGAGCAGCGAGAGCAGTCGGAGCAGCGAGAGCAGTCGGAGCAGTCGGAGCAGCGAGAGCAGTCGGAGCAGCGAGAGCAGTCGGAGCAGTCGGAGCAGCGAGAGCAGTCGGAGCAGCGAGAGCAGTCGGAGCAGCGGGAGCAGCCGGAGCAGCCGGAGCAGTTGATTAGTGTCTTAGATAATTCTCCAGCTTTCTTTTTAGTGTAATAATCACTATTCCATGAATTATTATTATTGTCTACCCAATACCCATTTATTTTTTTCATTTTATACTTCTCCTTTAAAAAATCATAAGTGATTCGTCGGGCTGCTTGAGCAGGGCATTGGTTATATAACTGAGGTAAATTGGGAATCTTTTATTACTTCTTTTTGAACATGACCATGATAAACTTCTTTTGCTCGGTCATTAGCCTTATCTTCATTGAACCAAACACTGTCAATTGATTCTAGGGTGCAATCACATTCACCCTCATTACAATCATCAGAAATCACAATAAATACGAATTTTTCTTTCATTTTATTACCTCTTTGAAATGAATGGGCAGTACCCGGCAGACATTGGGGTGTAGTGGACTTGAAGCTCGTTGTCAATCATGTTAAAAACCAAGTGGGGAGGTAGACCAAAGAAGCAGGTGTAATGGTCCTTGACTTGACTGCAATCCTCATCAAAATCTGGGCAGCAAGGGAGGGGCTCGTTTGATCTGTTTTTTCTCTTCTTGTTAATCACTTTGTTATACTATCTCAAGTTTTACAGCCATTTTTTTAAACGCGCTTAGGTAATCGAGTGGTTTGGTCAAATCATTGTCAACGTGGTTTATATCTACAGCAGTATCTCCTACCCACAAACGCTTTTCAATGACAATGTGAGTTGGCATTTTATCAGCCAAGATTTGCAATTCACTATTCATACCGATCTCCTTTTGTAAATGTGTATTTATCATCTGATTAGATCCTATAATAAAAAGCACCATTTGTAAACAGTTATTTTTAAATGGAGGCACTTTTAATACAGATTTTTTCTTAAAAGAGGGTGAAAAAGTCGAGTTTGGTGTTTAATGAAATGATTAAGGAGGTCAACAAAATTTTTTCAATTTTCGACTTCTGTAGTTGGAAAAAGTGCTTTTTGGGGTGTTATGGAGGCTAAGTACTTGATATGACTCCGCTACACAATGCTACTCGCTACAGCACTCTCTATTCTCCTTTCTTTCTATTTCTCTATATTATATATATACTTCTTCTTCTTCTTCTTCTTCTTCTTCTTCTTCTATAAAAGAGTATAATAATCTGTAGCGGCTGTATTTATTCTCTATGATCAACTACTTACGTCGCTACACATTTTGCTACAGATTATTCATAATTAGATTTCACCACCATTAAGGCAACAAAATCAAGCAGTTGGGTCCTCCACAATCTGTAGCAGAAAAAATGTTATAAAAAGGTTACAATTTTAGATAAAATAAGGTATAATGAAATGTGTTTAGAAAAGATGTTTAATAGTGATAATTATTATCAATTTGTGTCAGTCCACGGCGGTGGGGTAAGTTGATGAGAACCTGTGATTCTTTGATTGCTGACACAATATTTCTTCACAGGAGAAACTGATGGGTGTATCAAAATTTATAATTCAGAAAATTGCGTTAATTACCACAACTGATCAGATAAAGGTTTTCTTAAATGTTCTTACTGAGAAGCAAAAAGAAAATCTTCTTTCCCAAGTCGACATTGAAAATATTTTTAAGGTTGCTACTGCGTCGCAGATAAAAAATTTTATTGGATCATTTTCAACAGAGCAACGAGAAATGATTTTGGTTAACATCCAACCACAAAAGATTCTTAAACAGGCGACTGATGACCAAGTAGAAAGTCTGTTTAATACATTTTCACCCCTTCAAAAAGAACTCCTTCAAGATAAAATTGCCTCTGATTCTCGGATCAAGGCTCCTCAACGTGAGATAGAAAACCCTTGAGCGACCTTACCCCAAAACAAAAAGCTTTTGTGCTTGAATACACAAAAGACCTCAATGCAACTCAAGCTGCTATTCGTGCTGGGTATTCAAAAAAAGGGGTAAAAACTCAAGCATCACAACTATTGTCCAACGTTAACGTTCAAAAAGAATTGTCAATAGCGGTTGAGAAACGCAACAATGAAACGAAGATCGACGCGGCCTACGTCCTCAATCGATTGAGGCAAATTGATGAGATGGATGCCCTCGATATTTTAGACGACGACGGCTTCGTTCGCCCACTTTCCCAATGGCCTTTAATCTGGCGGCAATTCATTTCTGGCTTTGAGGTCACTGAGGCATTTTTTGGGGTGGATCCTTCGAAGCGAGGCCCGAAGCCCAAGGGACAACGTGATGCGAAGTTGGTCGGGATGATTAAGAAAGTGAAGTGGCCAGACAAGGTAAAGAATCTTGAGCTCATCGGTCGTCACGTCAACGTCATGGCATTCAGAGAAAATCTTTCTCTTACTGGTAAAGATGGAAAGGACCTTGCTCCAACTGTTATTTTTCTCCCTCCAAAGGAAAAGATTTGATGACTGCAGCGATGCCCAGCATTCCAGATAACTGCAAAATCATCCGGCCTCAAGAAGGTCCGCAAACTCAATTTCTCACATGTAACGCTGACGTCGTTTTTTATGGCGGCTCAGCCGGCGGTGGAAAGTCTTTTGCCTTGCTTCTCGATCCTCTTTATGAAATAAATAATTCTCAATTCGGCGCAGTCATCTTCCGCCGCACAACAAAGCAAATCACGGCGGAAGGGGGTCTTTGGGACACTGCCCTCGAGCTTTATAACTCGATTGGGGGGATTCCAAAACAGAGTCCATCGTTGATGTTCTCATTTAAGTCAGGAATGCGCGTTTCATTTGCCCACATGGAACATGAGAAAAACCGGTATGATTGGGATGGTTCGCAGATTCCGTATATTGGTTTCGATGAAATCACTCATTTTACATGGCGGCAATTTTCTTACATGCTTTCCAGAAACCGGTCGATGTCTGGGGCCATCAGCAAAATTCGCGGTACTTGCAACCCTGACCCAGACTCTTGGGTGCGGAAGTTCATTGACTGGTACATTGGGCCTGAGGGCTATGTTCTTGAAGAAAAGTCAGGCGTCGTTCGTTATTTCTGCGTGATTGGTGATGAAGTCTTTTGGGGCGATACCAAAGCAGAGCTTGAGGAAACACATGGGCCAGATTGTATGCCGCTCTCCTTTACGTTTATTAGATCATCTCTTGAGGATAATAAAATTCTTATGGAGAAAGATCCCGCGTATATGTCAAAGCTCAATGCGCTTCCACGAGTTGAGAAAGAACAAAAGAAGTATGGCAATTGGAATGTAAAACCAACGGCCGGTTCTTATTTTCAACGAACAGATTTCGAAATTGTTCAGGCAGTGCCGGCAGGAGCAAAGCGGGTTCGAGCGTGGGACTTGGCAGGAACGAAGCGGGACCCAGAGGATGCAAAGAAGAAAAAAGAAGGCGGCCCCGCATTTACAGCTGGCGTTAAAATGGCGAGGGTTGCTGGGATTTATTACATTGAGCATGTTGAAAAGTTTCAGATTGATGCATCAAAGGTTTTATCATCAATTAAAAATATTGCAACACAAGATGGAAAGAATGTAAAAATACGGCTCCCTCAAGATCCTGGTCAAGCAGGAAAGAGTCAGGTTAGAGCGTTTACTTCAGAACTCGCCGGGTTTGACGTTGTAAGTTACCCAGTATCTGGAAGCAAGGAAGCACGAGCCACTCCGCTTTCAAGTCAAGCGCAGGCAGGGAATGTGAAACTTGTTCAAGGACCTTGGAACGAGGCTTGGCTTTCAGAGTCTGAAAACTTTCCAGAAGGATTTTTTAAGGATCAGGTTGATGCCGCGGCTGATGCCTTTGATGAGCTTACTTCAAAACAAAAACGGGTGGGAACTTGGTAATGGTAAAACCTAAAGCAAAACAACACATACTGAGTTCGCAAGAAAAAGACGAACAACTCCGTCGCATGATGGTATACCGGGCGCTTACCACAAACCTGATGACTTCCAGAATGTCGTATGGCGGAACTCAGACGTTTGGCGGTCTTCGAGATATTTACACGGCCCTTGGGTATCCACTTCTCGATAAGATTCAGTTCAAGGACTACTGGACCAGATACAAAAGGCAGGATATTGCAAGACGAATCGTGGAAGCCCCGGTTGAAGGGTCATGGGCAAGAAGCCCAATAGTTCAGGCTAAAGACGACAAGTCCGGGTCATTCCGAGATGAGTGGGAAGCACTGGAAGAACAGTTCGGAATCTACTCGGTATTGATTCGTGCTGATATTCTGTCTGGTATCGGTCGGTACGGTGTGTTGCTGATGGGCCTGAATGATGGGTCCGAGACATTTGCAGAAGAGGCAACAAAGGCAAAAGAGCTTCTTTATCTTCAACCGTTCACTGAACTAAATGCTGCAATCAAGACCTATGATACTGACCGACAAAGCCCTCGTTATGGACAACCGCTGATGTATTCACTGCAACTTGCTGATCTGCCTGGTGTGAGTACAGGAATTGCAATGGATGTTCACCACACTCGGATAATCCATCTTGCGGACAATATCCTGGAGTCCAATGTGTTTGGGGAACCGAGGATGGAGAGCTGTTACAACGATCTGATCGATCTGGAGAAGGTGGTTGGCGGGTCGGCTGAAATGTTCTGGCAAGGTGCTTTCCCTGGTATGGCATTCAAGGCGCAAGAAGACTTCGACATAACCCCTGAGATCAAGTTGTCCCTGGACGATGAGATCTCAAAGTATGTCCATCAGATGGAGCGGTTCATGAAGCTCCAAGGGATAGACATTCAGCAACTGTCTCCGAACATCTCCAGCCCAAAGGACGTTTCAGATCTCCTGATAAAGATGATTGCCGTCTCTAAGAACATCCCGAAGCGAATTCTGGAGGGTAGCGAACGAGGGGAACTTAGCTCGACGCAAGATGCGGAAGAATGGGACAGCCGTTGCGATCACAGACGCAAACACTACATTGAACCGAACATCCTAAGGAAGTTGATAAAGAGGCTTGGTGAACTTGGAGTTTTGAAGGTGCCAGCAAAGTTCTCCGTTGAATGGCCTGATCTCTCAACCCCGAGTGATAGCGATCAAGCAACAACCGGTAAGACGATCACCGAAGCGATTACCAAGTACGCTGCCACCCCTGAGGCCCAAACAATCGTGCCGCTTGAACAGTATCTTGCTGACATCTTGAAATTGCCGACTGAGGTGGTTGACCGGATCTTGGCCGCAAGCATCGAGGCCCAGAACAAGGCAATGGCAGATGAAGCAGCAGCAGAGCAGCAGCGACAGTCCGACATTGCCGCGCTTGGTTATGACCCACAAAATATAAATGATCTTAATAATCCACAGAATCCGAAGTTTGCAGGAATACAAACTGGCCAATGATCCAACTTCAGCAAACCATACAGCCAATAGTAAGTTATCAATTGGCATCAAATATTGATCCGACCAGGACTCTGACGATCAGGACAAAGTTCGTTGGGGCCATGCGGAATCGGTTTGCTCAGTTGATGGCAGTGATTCGGCATGCGGTGATTGAGTTGGATGTGCTGGCGTTGAATAAAGAAAAGTTGATTGCAAATGCACTTCCAGCAACTGGCCTCACGTCTCAACAGTTCAACTTCCCATCATCTGATCAAAAGATTGAAGCATTTGTTGCCTGGATGGGTGAACAGAATCAGAAGTACATTCTATCAGGTGGCACAACTGGCATTCGGACGATGGGTGACCTTATCCCGGAAGCTACTGCCGCCAGGAACAGTTGGATCACGACTTATATCGACAGTGCCTATCAGAAAGGGATCAGCCGGGCAAGATCAGAGATGCAGAAGCTCGGCATCCCAGTTGATGACGGAACTTATCCAGGCAGCACATCAGACCCGATTCAGGTGGCATTTAATAACCCAATGAACGCAGACCGGGTTGGGATGATCTACACCCGGGCCTATTCATCGTTGAAGGGCATCACCGACGCCATGGATAGCACTGTAAGCGATGTACTGGCTCTAGGAATCGCCGATGGTAGAGGACCTAGAGAGATAGCCAGGCTTTTAAATAAAGCGATCACAGGCGACGGAACAGGCGAGGACTTGGGTATCCTGGATAGCCTTGGTCGCTTTATTCCAGCAAAGCGAAGAGCAGAGACCTTGGCACGCACTGAAGTGATTCGTGCCCACCATCAAGCAAATATGGCCGAGTACCGGGCGGCTGGACTTCTCGGGATAAAGGTCCAGGCGGAGTTCCTGACCGCTGGTGACGCAAGAGTGTGTCCTGAGTGCGCTTCGTTGAATGGGAAGATTATGACACTTGACCAGGCCGAGAACTTGATTCCGGTGCATCCGCAGTGTCGGTGTGTGGCTTTACCTTATATCCCTGAGGATAAAGTTGGTGGTCAACCAGCCCCAGAAGCACAAGCACCTAGTGAATTTACGCCGGTAAAAACATTAGAGGAGGCAAAAAAGAATATTTCAGATTTGTTCAATATCAATATTGGTGAGTTCGGTACATTTACGCTTTCTGATGAACAGAAGTTAAGGTCAATGAATTTGGTTGGAACTGAATTACAAAGACTGAATAATGATATCCCAGGAATTTCAGATTTAACGTCAAAACCAAAGACTCACGGAACAAATTATCCGGGTAGAGAACTATCAGTTAGCATAAGTGACAATACAAATTTAGGATTGTATTCGCCAAGTTTGAATGAAATAAATATAGGTCCAATTGCTGAGCAAATCAAAACTCCGCTTATTGGCGAAACATATTCATGGAATTCGGTTTATGATGATTCACTTTATCCATTTAGACATGAGTATGGTCATGCAATACATCAACAAGGGTTGACACAATCTCAATTTGAAGATTGGTATTTTTTATATAAAGATAAAACAATGGATTTTTGGGAGAAAACAGTTAGCGAGTATGGTGGGGTTTCTCCCAGTGAGTTGTTTGCAGAATCATTTGCTGAATACACTTGCTCATCATATAAACCCGGAACATTACCGATTGAAATTGAGTCATTCTTTAAAAAGGTATTTAAGAAATGATTTTAGAACCAAAATGCAAAATACGAGATTGTATACATTTCATAGGTATTGTCCAGCCTGATGGCACAGAAGCGACTGAGAAAGTTGTTTGTAAGGCATTTCCTAAAGGCATCCCAATGCCTATTGCCTATGGCAACAATTTACACCTTAAAAAATATAATGGGCAAAACAATTTAATTGTTTTTGAAAAGAGGAAACAAAAATGATACTACAACTTGCAAATGCAGGCCAATTCAATACAACCTTCCAGACAAAGACGGTTGGTGGAATCACATACCAGATCTATCCGGTCGTCATGCTGGTCGAAGGCGTCCACCATGGCCTTGGCACTGACCCGGTATATTATCCGCCACAGGTACTTCAGGCTTCCGCCCCGCACTGGAACAACATGCCGATCACGATCAACCACCCGGTCGACGCCAGTGGTTCCCATGTCATGTGTAATACCGATGGCACAATCAGGACTGCTTGGGAAATCGGCCTCCTTAAAAATGTCTCTTGGGACGGAAAGCTTAAGGGTGAACTCTGGATAGACGTTGCCTTGGCCAATCAGAAGGAACCTGCTCTCCTGCCATTTATCCAGAATGGCGGGCAACTTGAGGTGTCTACCGGTTTGCTTGCGGCTGATGACGGAGCCCCTGGGACGTGGAACGGAGAAGCGTACAATGCATCCATTCAGGAGATTATCCCTGACCACATTGCCCTTCTTCCGGGGTCTACTGGTGCTTGTTCCTGGAACGATGGTTGCGGGGTGCGGTTCAACGTGACGAATACAAAAGCACCGAAAGAGAAAAATGTATTCGTCAATTCAACCGACCTCATGGATCAACTCGACAAGATCCGCAACCTTGTATATGCGATGGACAAGTATCCGACCAATGGGGTTGGTCCATCAAGTGATCATTATGTCAAGGCGGTTTACGACGACTATTTCATTTACAAAGAAAATATCAGGAACAGTGACAACGAAACAACAAAGTGGTTCAAACAGATGTATTCCATGGACACTACGGGCAATGTTGTCCTCCAGGGTGAGCCAGTGGAAGTCGTAGAGGACGTATCCTATCGGATAGTAACACAAGCCATAAATTCATCTAAGGAGGATAACATGGCAGGAGAGAAAGCAACAAAATGCAAAGATGCCGTCACACCGGCAGACAAGGCCAAATGCGCAGAGGCTACTATCAATGCCCTGATCGCAAATGAAAACACTTCATTCACCGATACTGACCGCGAGTGGTTGGCGGCAATGAATGAGGATCAACTCGGCAAGCTGGTTGTCAACATGGAGGCCAAGGAAGTCGAAGTCATCAAGGAGGTTCAGGTGGAAAAGATTGTAAATGTTGAAAAGGAAGCCCCGACCACCCTTGTCGGATGGCTTGAGACAGCTCCACCGGAAGTTCGGTCCGTTGTCAATGCAGGCTTGCGGGAACTTGATAATAAACGCGATGGCTACATGAAGACCATCCTGGCCGCTGAAACCAATAAGTTCACCGAGCCGCAGCTGAAGGGTATGGACATCACCGTTCTGGAGTCAATTGTCTCCCTGATGCCGGCAGCCAAGGTTGCAGTCCCGAACTATTCCGGTATGGGTGGTGGCCAGCAGATTGTGAATAATCAGGAAGTGACCGAGGAACCGTATATCCCTCGTACCTTGCAGGATGTCTTCACCCCTGTGAAAACTCAGTAATCCTATCGGACCCAGGTTTGACCGATTTGTAAAACGATAAATCATTTAAAAGGAGGCCAACGAAATGGCTGATACACGACGCAAAACGATTCCCCTCCTGGGGGAAGTTATTACCAAGTTCAAAACTTCTACTGCTGCCGCAATCACTCCGGGTGATCTGATTGAAGTAGTTTCCGGCGGAACCGTTCGTCGGCACGCAACCGCTGGTGGGAACGCTGTTAAAATGTTTGCAATGGAGGATGAAGGACAGGGCAAGACCATCGATGACAACTACGCCAACAGTTCTCAGATTCGGTGCATCATTCCTGAGCGAGGGGCTGAGATCCTTTGCAGCCTTGCCAATGGCGAATCAGTCGTTGCGGGAGACTTTGTTGAGTCGGCTGGCGGCGGAAAGCTCCGGAAACACGACCCGATTCTCAATGCGAACAGTTCCAGTGATACGGCGGTTATCTATCCTGAGTGCATTATCGGCCGTGCCGCCGAGGCTTGTGATATGTCCGATTCCAGTGCCGCCGATCCGTCTGGCCGGTTTGCCGTAGAAATTATCTAATCAAGTCTGTTATATCGGCGTAAACCGAATCAGATAACCTTTCAAAAGGAGAGTTAAAAATGAATACACATGCAGGTTTCGTACTCGATCCCACATCTCTTGGTGGGGGTCCTATTGCTCAAAGGCTGCTGAACAGCGGCATGGATGTCCAGGTTCTGAAACCGTGGATCGGAATGGACGGCCATTCGTACCAGACATTGGTGGTAAATGGCAAGGCTACCTCCATCCGGGTCAATGCCGCCACCCTTCGTAAGGACGAGTGGATTCAGCTTGATACCGCGGTTCTTATGGCAGCTCAATCCCGGCTCATTGCCGTTGCTGATCTGTATTCCAGGAATCTTGTTTACCGGATCGGAAATGGCCTTGCTCAGACCGTTCTGCAGTATCAGGATGCCGGCGAAATGACCGCTGCCGAGATCACGATGGATGCGGTCACCAAGACCCAGAAAGATCGCCCTGAGTATGGTCTTACATCCTTACCCTTACCCATTGTCCACAAGGACTTCTCTTTCAACAGCCGGTTCCTGGCTGAGAGTCGGGTCATGGGCCGTGGAATCGATACCCTGGCCGCAATGCAGGCTGCCCGGGTTGTTGCCGAGAAAGTAGAGGACATGCTGGTCAACGGTACCAGTTCATACACTTATGGTGGTGGAACCATCTATGGGTATGTTGATTTCCCACAGAATGTTGATGTAACTCTGGCTGCCCATTGGGACGCTTCAGGCACAACCGGCGAGATGATTCTTGACGATGTTCGAGAAATGAAACAGTCCCTGATCGACGTACATAAGTTCGGACCGTATGTTCTGTATATCCCGACCGCCTATGAGACGGTGATGGATGATGATTACAAGTCCGAGTCCGACAAGACCATTCGTGAGCGCATCCTCGGCATTCAGAATATCTCTGATGTCCGGGTCCTCGACTCCTTGCCGGCCGATCACGTTCTCCTCGTTCAGATGGATGCCGAGACCGTTCGGATGGTTGAAGGCCTCCCAGTCAATACCGTCGAATGGCAGGAAGGTGGCGGATTCGTCACGAATTACAAAGTACTGACGATCATGGTCCCGCAGATTCGTGCCGACCAGAACGGGAATTGCGGAGTCTGTCTCCTCTCATAAGTCGCCCGTTGATAGCCTGTTGAATTAAGGATGACGGGCGCAAAATCCGTCATCCTCTTAACTCTAAGTTAACCAAACAGAGTGGAGTTCTACCATGAATGTAGTTAAGAAGTTCCGAAAAAACGATCGTACTGGCAACCACATCTTCAGGATTGATGGAAAGAGAATCAAGGCAACCCCAGGTCAGGTGGTTGAATGCACGGCAAAGGACCTCGGCAATCAGTTGAAGCATTATACTTGTCTTGATGCTCCGGTAAAAGTTGATGAACCTGCATCGCCGAAAACCCCAGTAAAAGAGTTGAAACTGGTTCGCGTTTCCAGAGGATTATACAATGTCATCAATCCGGACAATCCGGATAAACCTTTGAACGACGAACCGTTAAGAAAGGCAATGGCCGAGTCGTTTACTCTTGCCCATATGGACCTTACTTCCAGCATCAAGGAACTCGGTTGGGACGACTTGGTGGCATTAATGGAAGAACGTGGCATTGAGGTACTTGACACCTATGAAACAGAAGATGATCTTCGCCAGGCGTTAATTAATGCCGGCGAATAGTCTTTGGGGTATACCCGAGATCTGGTCTGGATCAACGGTATTCATAATTGGTGGTGGGCCGAGTTTATTGAAGCAAGATCTTTCCTTGATTCACGGCAAAAGAGTAATTGGAGTGAATCAGGCGTATAAGTTAGGGCCATGGGTTGATGTATGTTGGTATGGTGATAAGGGTTGGTATGATTCAAATCGTCCGATGATTAATGAGTATGGTGGATTGATAGTCACTTGTTCTACTGAGTCCATTAATAAACGGAGGAGTAGGATCAAATATGTCGGAAGGTCAAAGCAAGCAGGAATTGAGTACAGTAAGCGAACTCATGTCGCTTGGAATTCAAATTCAGGAGGGTCTGCAATCAACCTCGCTTACTGGCTCGGAGCGCGCACGGTTGTCTTACTTGGATTTGATATGCAGAACCCAATTGACCCAAAAGATCTCCAGACCCATTGGCACAATGACTACAAACCCGTTTTTGACAACAGAAAAAAATTAAACGATCCATATCCAAGATTCATGAAAACCTGGCCGGCAATAAAACGTGATGCGGATAAGATCGGTTTGAGGATAATTAATGCGACTGTCGGCGGCGCATTGGAGTTGTTTGAAAGAAAGACACTGGAGGAAGTATGCCGGGATTTATAAGCCCATATGTCGTTCTTGATAAAGGGGTGGACATCCATGAATCTGTACGAATACATCATTTTTGCGTCATCAGAGATAATGTGTCTATTGGTGCTGGTAGTGTTATCGGTCATAATGTGGTAATTGAACGGGATACCAAGATCGGTAAAAACACAACTATTCAATCTCAATGCCATATAACCGCTGAAGCCATTATTGGTGACAACTGCTTCTTTGGCCCTGGTGCCGTGACAATGAATGAGAAGAATGTTGCAAATTGCGGAAGGACAACACCAAAGATCGAAGGTCCTGTGATTGGCAATGGTGTACGCATCGGTGCTGCTGCCGTAATCGCTCCAGGGGTTCATATAGGGGATAATGCCGTCATCCAGGCCGCTTCTTTCGTAACGAAGAACGTACCAGCAGGTGAGCGGTGGGGAATGCCACGAGGTGAAAGCCGGGCGATGATGATCGGATTGGTTCCGAAGGAGGAATGGCTTTGATTCCGTCAATAGTTTGTTGCTTCCGTTCTGGTGGAGACTACCTTCCGAAGCACGTATTGGCATTGCGAAAGCAGATTGAGAAGAACACAACTGTTGATTATAAATTTGTGTGCTATTCAGATGTCCTTATAGGGGATTCAATTCCCCTAAAAAGAGGATATCCAGGTTGGTGGTCATGTGTGGAACTTTGGAGAGCAACTGGCCCTTCAATTCTCCTTGGCCTGGACACAATTATTCTGGGAAATATAGACGGCTTATTAAAATTATCTACCGAGGTTGAGGAAAATGAGTTCCTGCTTCTGGATTCTCCATTTCATGCTGGTGAGTTCGTAAACGGCATCCAGGTATATAATGGTGACTGGTCTTGGTTGTATGAAAATTTCAATTACGAAAAGGAATCTGCAATTCATCGTGGTGACGAAAACTATTTGATTAATGAGATTCAAAAGAAAAATGCAAAAATAGGTTCGATCAATAAACACTTTCCAGGAATTTACAATTACAAAAGGCAATATAAGTTCAAACAATTTAGAGATGCAAAAATAATTTATTTCCACGGGAGACCTCGTCCATGGCAAACCAGATTGTGGAGAATGGTAAAGTAAATCATGTTGCCCATTATGATAGGGTTTTTATCAAATATCTTTTTATCATGGCCGGAATAGTTCTTTTGATACCAGCCGTCATTTTAATTGAAAGCATAATCAAATAAGAGAAATGAAACCAATATTTGCTTGCGTACTGAGATTGGGTGGTGATTATATTCCGGAGCATGTTCAGTTCTTGGCTGCCCAGGTGAAAGCAAATACAATCATTAATCATGACTTTGTTTGTTATACCGATTACAAAGGTGAAATTCCCGGCGTCAAGTCAATACCGTTGATTAATGATTGGCCGGGTTGGTGGGCAGTTCCAGAAGTTTACCGCACGGTTGGGCCAACAGTGGTAGTTGGAGTTGATACTGTGATTCATGGAAATATCGATGGCCTGTTTCGAATCGCCCAAGGATCAAAGCCAGATGAATTCTGGATGATCAGGGCTTTTCGACCTCCAGCAAGAACAATATCTGGGATAATGGCATGGAATGGAGATTGGTCTTGGTTGTATGATGAATTTGACTACGAAAAACAATCACGTAATTTGCGTGGGGAAGAAGATTATACAAATTTGCAATTGAAGAAAAGGGGCATACAACCGAAGGCTATCCAAGATGTTTATCCGTTTGTTTATTCCTGGAAGAGGCATTGCCAAAAACAAGGCATTCCGGCAAGTTGTAAAGTTCTTGTTTTCCATGGTAAACCAAGGCCTCATGAAGTACCAGAAATTTGGGAACCAATAAAAGTGAGGTATTCATGAAAGATCCAATCATTGTAGTCGGGTGCGCTCGTTCTGGAACCTCAATGACTGCAGGCATGCTCAATATATGCGGCGCTTTCGGTGGGGAGATGTACGGTCCTTCCGATGCTGCCCAGAGGGGTATGTTTGAGAACATTAGGATCAGGAACCAGATAGTCAAGCCTTACTTGAAAAAGATAGGGGCTGATCCAATGGGGCAGAAACCCCTCCCAAATAATCGACAGGTATTTGAGGTTTCACAACCAGAGATAGATAAGTGGCGTCGTGAAGTTCTTGGTATAATGACACTCGAAAGGCTGGAAATAAATTCTCCTTGGTTTATCAAGTGTACAAAGTCCGCCCAGATTTGGTATATCTGGCACAAGGCATTCCCAAAAGCTCAATGGATAATCGTCCATCGTAATCATGAGGATAATATCAGATCTTGCCTGCTTACCAGGTTCATGCGAGCATACAAAGATGCCGAAGGTTGGCATAAGTGGATTGATGCTCACGAAAAACGGTTTGCTGAAATGGCAACTGCTGGTTTAAGTATAATTGATTTCTACCCGTCAAAGTTGTGCGCTGGCGATTTTGGTTATGCGCGAAGTATGATTGAAATGGTAGGGCTTACCTGGCAAGAGAAGTTGGTCAGGGCATTTATTGAACCAAAGTGGTTCAATCAGGAGGGTAAGTATGGCACCAAGGGTAACTGATGATCAGGTATTTGCTATTATCGATACTTCGCTTACAGATATTGATGTTTTTATCAATACGGCAAATCGCATCGTGAATGGGTACCTTTTACCGTTGAATATGTTAGATGAAGATACACTTACCGATATCGAGTTGTATATGGCCGCTCATGTCTTAAGTGTCGCTGACCCAAGGACGAGGTCAGAATCTGTAGCCAGCGCGTTTTCTGAATCATACCAAGGGCAATGGGGCTTCGGTATGAAGGGGACGTCATATGGACAAATGGCGATCCTTCTTGATACTACTGGCACCCTTGGTAAGATAGCGGAAAGAGGCTTCCCGAAAGGAAGACCGTCAATGTCGGTTTTGGGTTATTTACCACCTGATAGCACACCGGCATTATGAATATTAAAAAGTATTTAAATCAAACGGCAGTTTACTGGGGAATACCTGAACCTGATGGATTTGGTGGGTTCACCTTCGCAAATCCGGTAGAGGTAAAAGTCCGATGGACAGTAAAGCAAGACAAGTTCCTTACCAGCCACGGAATCGGTAATGGGGTTGAGGAAATTCTTTCCAGGGTTGTGGCACTTTCCGACACTGATTTTGATATGAATGGAAAGATGGCTCTTATGTCATTAACAGACCTCGATAGCAATTCTTTACCGGAAGACGATAACATACAGGCGCTGACTATTATGGGATTTGAAAAGATTCCAAACAAGAAGGCCACTCAATTTCTGAGAAAAGTTTATTTGGTATAGTTATGGCCGAACTTGAAGGGTTATCAGGGGTCTTGAGAAAACTCAATGACGCAATAAAGCAAAAGGAATTGAATCTTAAGGCCGGTTTGACGGAAGCAGTTTTGGTCGTCAAGGCCGATTCGGTAAGGAACACTCCGATTGATCTCGGGAATTTGAGGGGGAGTGCATTTGTAATCGTTACGGATAATCCTCCGGATAATTCATCCCCAACTTTTACCGGACCTGATTCTGGGGATATGTCTACTGGGCATTCGGCAGCATTGGCTGAAGGACAAGGACTGGTATCAGAGGGAAAGAAAGGTGCGTGGTCAGCTATTGTTGCTTATTCTGCCAACTATGCTTTTTGGGTTCATGAAATGCCGGCCACTTACAATTTTAATTCTGGCGTAAATAAGTATCTTGAAAAAGCACTGTTGTCGAATAAAAATAGGATATTTCAGATCTTGACTAAATGGGCAAAGAAATGAATGCACCTACTGTTGACATGAAGGATTATTTATTGGCCCCATCTGAGTCGACTTTCGTTTTGGGGACCAATTTATTTATCGGTATGCTACCTGAAACTCCAGATGCAGCAGTTTGTTTGTTTGATACCTCAGGCTCATCTGCGGAATTGTTTGATATTTTTAACCCCACTGTCCAGATTTTGGTTAGAGGGAAACAAGGTAAGTATGCAGAGGCGTATGATAAAGCTGCAGAGGTGGTTGGGACTTTTCATACACTTGCAAATACCGAACTTGGAGGAACTGAGTATCTTTCGTTTTGGAAAATGACCGACATTGGCCATGTTGGAAATGACACCAAAGGGAGACCGATTTTTTCGTGCTCCCTGAGGATAAAGAGAACAATAAAATCATAGGAGGAAATCACTATGAGTAATGCGGTGAGTGGTATTGGTGTGGTTTTTAAAAGAAGTGATATGCACAGTGTTCCGACTTTTGCTGCAATTGCTGAAGTCACAAGCATTAAGATCGGTGGGAAAAAGCGCGATATGACTGATGTGAGTTCTTTTGACTCCGTCGGTGGATATCGAGAATTTATGGGTGGTTTTCGGGATGGTGGTCAGGTTGACCTCTCCATGAACTTTACCCGCGCTGGCTATGATGATCTCAATGACGACTTTGAGAGTGATTCGATAGTCGATTATCAGATCATTTTCCCGAAAACCATAGGCACTTTTGAGTTCTCCGGTTTTGTTGTTTCTGGGCCGGACGCCGACTTGGCCCTTGATAAGATTACCGGATCATGTTCGATTAAAGTCAGCGGAACCTCTGGGTTTACAGTGTGATTAAGTAGTTAACCAGTAGTATTTTACAAACCAGAAAGGAGATTTATAATGAGTGATTTTGAAGTAAAACCAATAGTTGATACACCAAAAGTACTTGGGAAAATGGATGTACTGAGGGCCAAGAAACTCAAAAAGGAACTTGTGCCAGTCCCTGAATGGGGCGGCTCGGTTTGGGTTCAGGAAATGACTGCAGAAATGCGGGATAGATTTGACGGTTGGGTTGTCAACAGGAAAACCAATAGCCAAGAAGGTATGCGCCTGCAGGTTCTCATTTCCACGGTTGTCAATGAGGACGGCACTCCGATGTTTACCGAACTCGATATCCCGGATCTCAAAGGGAAATCAGGATGCGCAACCACCCGATTGTCAGACGCAGGCATGCGTTTGAGCGGCATGAGTGAGGAGGCCAAAGTTGAAGAAACAAAAAACTCCGCAGCCGTGGAGAGCGGCGATTCCTCTTCCAGCTCTGTCGAGACATCGGATGCCCACACCCCGACTACCTCCTCCAGTATTTAACGGCGAGTCAAATCGGGGAATGGGTTGCATATGCAGAACTTGAACCGTTTGGAGCGGTACATGAGTCGAAGTTGATTGGTCAGATTTGTGCAACAATTGCGAACTTCTCTCAGATGGAAGTCAAGGACGAGGAAACTGGAAAAAAGAAATATTGGCTTCCAAATGAATTTGTTCCTGATCCGCTAGTAGTGAAAGAAACAAAAGAAAAGAAAAAGCAGACTCTTGAAGAGATGGCGGCCATGTTGAGAACCATCCCAAAAAGTAAAAAAGCAGCACCAAGAAGGAAGAGGAAATAATGCAAGATATTGGCGGGATGTATACCAGGATTGAAGCGGATACAACTGGGTTGGCCAAGGCTGAGACTGATATTACCTCTTTTGCCAAGAAAGCTGCTGGCCTCTTTGCGGGGGCTTTTGCGGTAGACAAGATCAAGAGTATGATTGAGACCGTTACCATGGCCACTGCTAGGTATGATACACTTGGCGTGGTCATGGATACTGTCGGCAAGAACGCTGGGTACACCGCCGCACAAATGGCTACATTCCAAACTGGCCTTGAGAAGACTGGTATTTCAATGAAGTCGTCAAGAGAAACTTTAATCAAGATGACTCAAGCGAATCTTGATCTTGCGCAGAGTTCAAAACTTGCTAGGATTGCTCAGGACGCCGCTGTTATTGGCAATATCAATTCATCAGAAGCATTCGAGAGAATGGTTTATGGGATACAAAGTGGTCAAATAGAAGTTTTAAAGACCATTGGTATAAATGTTAGTTTTGAAGCCTCTTATCAAAAGTTAGCGGCAACCCTTCACAAGACCACAAATGAACTTACCGAGACTGAAAAAGCAGGCGCTCGGGCTAATGCGGTTATTGACAAGGGGAAGGATATTGCCGGTGCATATGAAGCTGCAATGGATACCCCAATGAAGCAATGGTTATCTATGACTCGGTATGTAGATAATCTTGAGGTAGCACTTGGCAGAGTTTTCCAACCTGCTTTTGGAACGATTGTAAAGACAATGACTGAAGGATTGAAAGAATTCACGGCATCTCTTGATGACACGAAAATTAAAAAGTGGGGCGATAATTTGAATTCCGCCCTTAAATTTGCAATTGATTTTGGTAAATATGTTGTTGAATATGGTTCTGACCTTGTTGATTTGGCTGGTTATATCGCTGCCGTAACTGTTGCCCAATACGCATGGAATACTGCGATTAAAGCTAATCCAGTTGTTCAACTCACAGCAGCGGTAGTTTTGTTAAATAATGAATTGAAGCGTGTTGATTTAAGTGTACTTAATCCAACAGATAAGAATCTTAAAAATGTCGATATGAGTTTCGGTTCTCTGAAGACCAAATATTCTGATTTTATCAATAGCGTAAATGCAATAATAAAAGGGCAAAAGCAGATTGTTGATCCTGATACCGGAAAGGTTGCGCAACAAATACTTAGTGATGTAGATAGGATTCAAGGAAAAATTAAAGAACTTCAGAATTTCAAAGAACCGTGGTCGATTTTCCCGGATAGGAATGAGGTAAAACAAAAAGCAGATGAAATAAAGACCCAGATATCCAGTCTTGAATATGATTTGAATGCAGCCAAAGCAAAGAATTTATCTTCACCTTCGTTTGTTCTATTTGCTGACCCAAATAAAGTAGCGCAGCAAGTAAATCAAGCAAAGACTGAGTTTAACAAATTGAATGAGGCAGTTACTGGCGTAAAAGGATCTTGGAAGTCAGCAACAATGGAGGTTTTGACTGCTCAAGTTCAGCAAGACCGTGCTGTTGCCGCAGGAACTCAAAGTCAAGGTAGATCCCTTGTGGAACTCACTGCAAAATACAAAGAATTTGCGAATAACGTAAGAAACATAAATAATGAGATTCGCCAGAATCAAATGACCGGTGATGAACTGGTTCGCAGTATTCAAGAATCCGGCATGACGCCTGTCCAGAAGTGGTTTGACATGAGAAAAGCCGCCGATGAGTATGCAACAGCTGCCCGGAAAGCTATGGAAGAGTTTAATGTCCTGAGCAAAGATACCAGCAAGGAAGGGATGGTTGCGAGTTCCGATAAAATGAAGGAATTCAGTGAATATGTTGATAAAGCCAGGCAGGAGTATGCAAAATTAGGGACTGCGGTAAAGGATGCGAATGGAGATTTTGTTTCACAGGCCAATGCGCAAAAGAACGCGATCGAAGGTGTGAAGGAAATGACTCAACTGAAACAAGAGGCACTCCAGGCTGATAAGCAGATGAATTCAGCAGCAGCAAATGCCCTTGTAAAAGAAGGTGGGTCAGCAGTTGGTAAATTACTTGAAGAGATTGATACAAAATCCCAAGATCTTGTTGCTCAAACCTTCCCAAAAATGGGAGAGGCTTTTGACAAGGTTTGGAAGGATGGGGCGGAATCTGCGAATACTGTTTTTACAAATATCGATCAATCAGTCACTGCTACAGCACAGAAAATAAACGATACCCTTTGGGCTGTTCCAAAAAACGATTACGTTTCAGGCCTCGTAGGAAACATTGATAATATTGGGAAGGCATATATTGAGGCATCTGCAAAAGGGACAAGGTCTGCACAGGAATCTGCTGACCTCCAGATTCAGTTTGTGAAGCCAATTGCTGATAGAGTAAAAGATCTTGGTATGAGTTGGGATGATATTTGGCAGGAAGCAGAAAGAGCCGCTGCAAGAGCAACCGATTCAATGATTCAACAATTGCAAAGAGTTCAGGCAGCCGCCGCCGCAATACAGGTAAATTCTTCCGGCTCTGTTGGGTATAGTGTTGGAGGTGCTATCCAGTATATGGCAAAAGGCGGGCAAGCAATCATGGCCGCTGCTGGCCAATATTTTCCAGGTTACGGCGGTGGTGACAAGATCCCTATTATGGGGGAAGCTGGTGAGGTAATGATTCGTAAGGAATCGGTGAAAGGCGCAGGCCTTGATACTGCCCTGGCTTTCAATGATGGTAATTGGGGAAAAGTCATTGGTAATTTGGCAAGGAAGATGTCGACTGGTGGCCCTGTCTCTCCAGTGTTTCCAAAATGCGCAATGGCGACTGGTGGGCCAGTTATTCCTCAACAATCAATCCCCACCAATTCAGACCAGGTCCACAAATATTATATCCAAGGTCAACCAGAACCAATCACAGTGCGTACCGACAAGGAAAACGCCTTCCGTTTGAAGACTGAACTCGAACGGCAGAACAGGAGGAGGTCCTAATGAGTAACACCCTCGGCACTGTTACGTTGAACGACTATGTCTCGTGGACTAACCGCTACAACAGTTCCATGGTAGAAGGAGGGGAAGAAACGACCCTTGGCGGAGGAACTATTGTAAACCGTAGTCCTTCAACAGGTAACAGTGATATTATTCTGGAAGCAATTGAAGAAGACAACATTAGAAAAGGGTATTTTACTCCTGATCAACTTGCCGGTATCTGTGCCTACAGGGATTCAGGGGAGGTAATTGTTTTGGGTTATTTCAACGAAAGTATAAATGTCGTTGTTCGGGCCAATGGGGTAGCAGTCAAAAGGACATTGTGGCAATCGGAAGGAACCTCCTATGAAAGATATGTTGGAACAATCACATTAAAGAGGGCATAAACTATGTTATCAACGGATTTAAAATTTTACAAAGAAAAAGCAAACGGTCGTCTTGCTGGTGGTACTTCCAACCTCATTGTCTCCGGTGTGGTACAAAATCTTTGGCCTCATGTTACCAGTGCCCAGCGGACTGCAGGATTTTTTGACTATAAAGGATGGTATGCCAAGGTTGGTGATGACGCCGACGGGACTCTTATCGATCCGTCCCTGCTGCTCGATGCCCCGACGCTGTCGGCCACCGACTATATGATGTATTTCACCCTGGGTCTGCGGGAGGCGATTACCAGCATTTCCGGATATGATACAGGGGTAGATAGTGAGACTAAATATGGGTCGGCAAAACTGAAAAATAATATCACTGGAGGTGACTCAACGCTGACCGTCACCGTGAAGAATGCGGCCATGTCCAGCGGTGCGGATGCCATTTTCCGTGACGGCGGAAAAATCAAGATCACTGATAAACTCACCGCCGATGCATTGACCGGCAATGAGGAGGTTTGTACCATCTCCGGAGCACCATCCGTCTCTGGCTCTGATGTGACCATCACGGTTACCGGGACCATTACCAGCTCATACACTGCAGACGGTACTATTGCGCGGGTATCATCATTGATTAAACCGGGGGATATAGCCTGTAGCAACACGACTCCATCAAAAACATCAGCAGCTGGGACTATTGATTTTTCCACCTATCCGATCATCCTGGATAACATAGGGACGGTCGAAGAAGACTGGACCATAACATTTACCGATGCAACTCATTTTACTCTGACCGGTGATGATCATACAGGATCTGTTGCTACTGGGGTTATTTCCAGTAATTTTGCCCCAAACAACACCGATTTTACCAAGCCCTACTTCACCATTGAGTCCGGAGTCTGGGGTGGAACCTGGGCGGCAGGGGATACCGTAACATTCACCACTCACCCGGCTGCTCTTCACCTGGGTGGAAAGCGGGTGGTGCCTGCCGGGACGGCTAGTCTGTCAAATAACAAGGCAACGTTGGTCTTTGAGGGAGAGGCGGTCTAAGAATGACGACTGATAGAAATTCTATAACTCTGATATACTCTGGCCCGCCCGGGGCGGATGCCGCGGACTTTGTCCTGCTGGAGCAGCAGGAATGGGACAAAAATGTCAACCGGCTGACCAAGCTCGGGGTAATCGGTTATCTGAACAATCTTCTCTACGGCGGGACGGATATCACCGAAAACTGCAGCGATGCTGCCAGGGGATATCATGTATATGCCTATCCATCCAGGCCGGACCTGAATTACTCGATCGGCTGCTCCCAGGGATCTCTGGGACCGTCCAGAATTGAGCAACTGGTCTATAGCGAGATTATCAACTGTGATCTGAAGACTGAGTTGACGCCGCGCTATCCGGTGATGGAGATCAAAACTTTCGGATGGATTGGGGACCCTCTGGGTCTTGAGGGCCATGTAGTTGAACGTCCGGAGCTGACATTGACGCCGGCAAACACCCTGCTCATCTCCGATCCTGTCTATGGGTCGGTGCTTATAACCTATAGTCTGATCCGGCATGCCCGGACGCTGGCTATCAATCCATTGCCCGGCGCCGTGGAAAATGCTCTGCAGTGCTGGATCTATGCACTCTGGCCGGGAGGACGGCGGACGTTGGAATACAATTTTCCAGAAGGAGACGACCTTATCAACGACGCTGGCGGCGTGGGTGTCTGTCAGGGGTCCCGCACCCTGTATCATGGGACCATCAATGATTCGCCGACGGTGAAATGCGTGACGCCCGAAGACGAAGAAAAATATTCCGACTACTGCGACCAGAAGATATGAGCGACCGTCACTCCATCACCCTGAACTACGTCTCCCCGGAATCGTCGGCCGGGGAGATCTGGGCGCATATTGAGCAGATCAAGCCGCCGGCCATTTTGCAGTATGCTTCCCTGCGTGATGTCTATCGTCTCTGGCTGGCGGCGGCGACCGGGCGTTCCGCCCGGGCTATCAGGCCAGAAGGATGCCCGGTGGAGTTTATCGGCTCCAAGACCCATATTTATCTCGGTTTTTATGTCTGGCCGTCCTCGGATCTGCTGGCCTATGCCGTCACCGCCGCCCAGGGAGAACTCTCCTCCCCGGCCCCGATCCGCAAGCTGCGGGAAAAATCGTATCTGGTCGACGGCGACACGCTGAAGTTGCCGTACCGGATGGAGGATGCGGAAATAACCTGGCAGACCCCCTGTTTTCTCACTGACAATACCCGATTGGATGCTGATCCGGAATGGATCTCCACCGGGACCGAGATTCGTTTCTCCGAACCGGTCTTCGGGGTCTGCCGGGTAAAGGGCAAGGCCTGCGGGATGAGTTATGTCTGCGAGATGATTTTTGATAAGGAGGTCATCGAGGACGATGCCGTCCCGGCGGCAGAGGATATATCGAACACCAAATATATGGTGTACGACGTAAACGGCTATAGGTCAATCCTGCCGGCTCCGGTCAACCTAAACAGTAATAAGATTGAAAATCTCCAGAACACCATCACTACATCCTGGATAGATGATGGCCGGACCGTCACCGAGCAACTGCGACTGGAGATCCCCGACTGCGTACAGTCAGTGCTGTCTTTCTGCCCGGGAGAGTACATGACCACGGAGATTATCTGCCGGGAGGTCACTGACAAGGTAGTGTATTACAATGGATGCACCGGCGAATTTCTATTCACCGACGAGAAACCGGGGATGAGTTTCTGCTCAAAAATCGATCTGCAGGATCGCCCCTCCTGGCTGCCGGAGAGTTTCTATGACCGACTCTAACCACCATGGCCTGACGCTCTCCTATGGGACCGCGTCCGGGACGATACTGGACGATCCCTACTGGCTGACCTTTGAGCAGCAGGGGACGGACGACGGGGCGACGGTTGCTGATGTTGCCGAGGTAGTCGATGCCCTCTATGATACCAACCTCTGCGTTGATACCTCGGTCCAGGGGGTTGATGAGGTGTCGACCGCCAATGCCGATCCGCAGACCGAGGACGAGGTATCGGCGATGCGGGATAAACTCCTGGGTGTCTCCAAGGAGACCATGGATATAAATGCCTGCAAAATAGACTCCTCCGGAGACTATCAGACGGTGATCGTGGTCCGCTGCAGTCATCCGGATATACCCTACACGCTACGGCTATCGACCACCGGAGGCATCCTGGCCGCACTGGGAGATCCTGACGCAGTGCGCGGTCTCCCCGAGGTCCTGCAGACTGTACGGCAGACAGCGGTCATCACCGTCGTGCTGGATGTTAAAAACGCGGCGTCCATAGTGCTGCCCTCGCCGGTGATCAAACTGACATCTGTGGTCATGGGATCGGGATATACGCCGGTCCCTAGCCCTGGAGATCTCTCCGCTTCCTGGATGGGGACTCCTATCCCATCCGGGAATGATCCTGTTGATACCACCATTAGAGTTTTACACAATACCCTCTACTGGGACGGAAACGTCACCGGAACCATCGTCGCCAGTTATCAAACCGTGTATGACCTGGTTACTGTCTCGGTTCCGGGTATCATCCTTTCGGGATCTGAGAACGGAAAGACGCAAAATGCGACCATCCTGGCATTTTATCATGGCCAGGCTTATCCCGGATCAATCAATGCTCCTACAGCAGATGCCAGTGTCGACGACCCTACCAGGGATGCCATCTGCAATCCAACAAAGGTTACAGGCGTAACTCTCACCCCGCCCGATGATAAGAATTATCCGGATAAATCTAAATATGGTTGCGAAGTCGAAGACAGTGGGCTGAATGACCGAGAGTTGTATAAACGACTGTGCTGCAAGTATCCCTCTGGGGCACTAAAAACCTGTTCTGAGTCAACCGCTCCACTGCCCGCAAAGCAAATTAGCCAGGCAGATAAGGATAATTTTTTGGCTGGTGGTCAGTTTGGAGTGACCAAGGGAAATGTCACTTTTGTGGCCATTCCCCCTTGCGGGACTGAAGGGTGCGGAAAAAAAATTACCAGAGTTTCTTTGGTGCAACATGTCTGTTGTGCAGAGCGGCCGCCATTGGTATGGGATGCCGCAAACTCGGTAGGAGTTTTGGCTCCAGGGCAATCCGGGTTTGTTTTTGCCACTGGCGGGTATCCCCCGTTTTACTGGAAAGTCCGGGGATATGGATTTGCGATTGGTGATGACTATCATCGTGAGTGTTATACGGATGTCCCCTATGTCAGGGTATATGCCCTGTCTATGGCCTGTGGACCTGCTCCAATAACAGTCTCGGATCAGTGTACTGAAGCAATGGGAGGTATTAGGTCATCAGTCGGTGGGTGGAGAAGATTGGGGACCATAAATCCAGATAGTTTTATGCCGGGAATTACTGGTGCTGTATCGTGTGACATTTATCTCCCGGAAAGGAATGGTGGTGATCTTTCCAGATATTCACCAGATAATCAATATTGGTTTGGTCCTGATTCAGTACCTCCCGGAACTATTGGAACCTCATTAATGTACGTGAATAGTTTGAGTGGTGCCTGTTGGGGGATGTTAGGAAGTAATCAGTGCCTGGATGGTTATAGCATTTTAGATCCATATGTTAAAGCGTTTAACATTATTTTGTTTAAAGGATGTTCATATGCAGAAGGGCCATGCGGTATAAATGCCACATATTCTGCGAAATTATATCGTGTGAATTCAATTTATCAATGGGTATGTTAATGGAAAAATATATTAATGCTCTTGACGGTCAGCATGTACAGGAATTTATTCAGTTATGTCTTTTTGCCGAAAAAGATGGAATTATTGATGCGAGACTGCGAACCAGACTACAAGGACACATGTCGGCTATAATTTTAGGACATACAAAAGAGGCGGAAAATTATCAAAATGCCCCCCCTCAAGAGGAAAAGCAATATGATATATGCCCATCTTGCGGGAGAGGTTTAATGATACAAGGGAAGCAAAATCCCGAGGCTGAGTTCTGCTCAGTTAAATGTGGGTATAGTAGGTTGGTGAAAAGGTTGGTGAAATAATGACTCTCTGGACCGCATCACAAATCTTCACAGATTTATGGTTAGATGCATCTGACAGTTCCACGATCACTATTGCTACGGGTGTCAGCCAATGGAGAGATAAATCTGGAAATGGAATAAACGCAGTGCAAGCAACGGCTGCCGATCAACCTGCATTGGTTTCAAATTATCAAAATAGTTTATCAGTCATACATGAAGATGGAGCTGGGGATCATTTACAATTACCGTCCGGTTTTTTATCCAATGCGGCAAATATCAGTTTTTTCATGGTTCGGAAGGGGATAAGTGAAAGTAACAAAGCCCTATTTGGACCGTATGATAGTTATTCATCTGGACTTATTCTTTTTAACATGACCACGACCACAACTCCAACGATTAGAGTTAATTCAGTAGAAAAGCTTAGTAACAGTGGTTTATGGAGCAACTCAGGGTTTTCTATAATTTCAATTATTGGAAACAGCACAGCTCTTTCCACCTATTGTAATGGGGCTTCATCTGGAAATGTGTCTGGCATCCCAGCATTAAATTATAATGGCGTATATTGTATCGGGAGATATTATGCAAATCTGTACACCTCTAATCAGTATGTGGCAGAAATTATAATATGTGCCACAACTTTAGATACCGCCAGCAGACAAAAAATTGAGGGATATCTCGCATGGAAATGGGGACTCCAGTCTAATCTTCCTTCAGATCATCCTTACTATTCAGCAGCCCCGATAGCTACAACAACACGCATATTATCATTATTGCAACAGGTCTACCCTTTGGACGGTTCGGTCCGAAATCTTCTTGATAAGCCATATGCATTACTATATAGAGTTTCTCCCTCTCTACTAGATCTATACTACAGCATCCGGATGTCACAAATCCTCACCCAGCTTTATGGGGATATGCCGCAAGTTCGTGCGCTGCTCGACCAGTACTATGGCCCTGCCGCGATTCTGCAGCGCAATCTCATTCAAAAATACGGCAACGCCACCCCGCTGAAAAGACTCCTTCTTCAGGAGTGGAATATGCCGGATAAACTCCTGGCCGCGCTCGAGCAACGCTACCACATTGCCGGAGGGCAGGTTCAGGCCCTGGCTGAACTGGTCTATAATCTCTCAGAATACAATCTGATTAAAACTTTGTTGGATCAGAATTATATTATTTCTCTGGGTAGTATCCAATTAAAGGCTAATATATCAGTAGTCACTAGCCAGGGATTAAGTCTACACCCAATTCATATTTCTGGCGAAGTTGATGAATCCGAAGTGTCGTTAAAGTTTGAGATTCATCTTTCTGAGGACGAATACCTGCAATGCGAGCACCTTGAAACAGAAATTATAATTACCGTTAATGATGATGTCTATAATTTAATTGTCGAAGCCCCAAGGAGATCACGAAATAGCGTCGGTAATACAACGTATATTGTGCCGTTGTCTTCAAAAGCAATACTCCTTGATTCACCGTATGCTTCTTCACTCACAAAAGAATTTTTGCCTGGGATGGCTTCAAGTATTGTTTCTGATTTGGCAGCATTGAAAGGGGTGGAAACCGATTGGCAGATTATTGATTGGTATATCCCGGCATCAACCCTATATGCAAATTCTGAAACTCCACTCCAAGTGATCCGAAAAATAAAGGATGCAGTAGGTGGAGTTTTACAATCATCAAAAGATGGGAAGCTGATTGTACGCTATGAGTATCCTGATCCAGTGTTGGAGTATGACGATTTGGAACCGGATTATTTTTTAGCGGCAAATGAGGATTTTTTTTCTGTTAACTCCGCCCCAGAAATAAATGACGAATTCAATAAATTTTTAATTAGTAATCAAAATAGCAGTTCAGTAGGAAATAGGATTGAATCTATTGATATTGATTCGACAACAAAAGAGGTTAGAATTTACCAAATACCATTCAATCAAGATTCAAATATAAGCCTTGGGACTTCTGGCGGTGGGTGGGTTTCTATACAAAATAAAGGAGTGGTTTCCGAAACAATAACGGCAGAACAGGTGGAAATAATTGCTGGGCAAGGTCAATTGCAGAAACCTATTTATTCTGATCCTATATATGTATGGAAACAATTCAAGTTAGGAGCAATCACACCATCTGAGGATGGCCACCTATCGACTGAAATCACCGAAAACAGTTTAATGGCAGTGACATACGATACAAAATATAGAAAGTTCTTGGTGAGCAGTGATTTTATAGAAGATGTACAATTTTATTGCGTAGAGGCATAAAATGGGGAACGGCACACCAACAATAGTTGTTCATTTCGGAGATTCTGCCGCATCCAGTGCATTTTTCTTGCTTGAACTTGATGATATTATGAATGTCGATCTGGCCGGGAAAGTAAAAACTCAATTTCTTCCAGGAGAATCGCAATGGGTAAGAATTCAATACGATGCCACTGTACAAATAACCACTGTGAAATTGTCTTCTGGTATGTTTACATTTGAAGGTATAGTTCCAAGAGATGCCAAAGAAAGGTTGTCCTTTGAGGCGACTGATACTCCAGCAGATGTTAAATATATTCCCAATGGCGGGTTGGCCCCTGCATGGTTTGGTAGGTCTCCAAATATTACTAGAAAAGGACGATCAATTACTGCCGACGATGCCCCTGCAATTGGGGATATCAGTTATAAATACCAGGCAGAACTTTGGCGTTATGACCCTGAACCGATGACCTTGGCAGAGGGGCAAGATTTTCCTGTTTTGATCGTAATATATGTGGATTCGGTGCCAGTATGAAAATAATAGTGCAACGTGGCGTAGGGGATAAACCGGGTACAGACATTGTTGATCCATTATTGGTCACCGAGCCGGTTGGCAAAGAAAGGGGGAGGCAAGCTATTGATGCCTCTGAAAGTAAGGTGATCGAACAGGGGAATTGTCCACTTTTACCGTATATGGAAACAGGGAAAGTGGCCCAAGTCACTTTATCCGATTCGACTTTCCGAGGGAAAATCACTGGGTATTCATTTACATTTGACATGAATCCATTTTCACAGTCTTCTTCTGTTACTATTAAGAGGTTGAGAAAAGATGAGTAATATATTTTTGAAGAATCTGTTTTCTCCGGTTGTTCCTTCTCAGATTTCCGCAACTGTGAAAAAGAGGCTGGAGGGTGGGAAGTATGAAGTCGAGGATGACTCAGGTAATGTATTCCCGGTGTATACTTCTTCCATTTGGTCACCAAGTGAAAGAGTCATTGTTCAGAATGGCAGGATTGTTTCAAAGGCCGGATCTATTTCTGGTATAAATGTTTATCAAGTTTGAGGAGGAAAAAGTGACCCAGGAACAATTTTATGAGAAAATTTTTGAACAATTGCAACAAATGACCCCTGCCTTAAAAGAACTTGCCAAACCGTCTTATACTTTAACCCAAGCTCAAGATTGGAGTATGCTTTTGACAATGTTTGGAATAATTGCATTTTTATTAATGATTGTAATTGCGATGATAGGATTTTTATGGAAAACCACAAGTTCAAGGCTGGAAAAAGATAATGGTATTGTCCACTTGAGAATTACAGAATTGGAGAAAGAACATAAGGATGATATGAGAGAGGCAGCAACAGAATTCAAAACAATTAAACTGGAAATAGATAAATGTCGTGCCCATTGTTATTACGGCAGGCGTCGTGAAGATGTAGAACCATCAACAGATTAACTCTAAAATTATTAACCAGGAGGAAATATGCAAAATTTATTACGGCACTTAAAAGGATATCGGAAATGGGGCTTGATCATTATGCCCATAATGATCATATGGTTATTTTGGTATCTTGATCCGGATCGAAGGGGTAAATGGTTCGCCCCTGATACATTTCTACGACTGGAATTACTTTTATGGCTGTTGGCACCAGCCTCATTGGCCTATGTGTTGAGAAAATCACTTTTTCATGGGGACAGTAGGGAAGCCTGGATGCTCGTCAAAGAAGGAAATGTTGCTGGTGGGTTGTATTTGGTTGCAGTTGGAATATTCACCGGCCTTGTTCTCATTGCCTTCAGTGTGATTATTGCCAAAGGCGAGACACCTCCTGAGAAATCACTTCCATGGCTTCCGGTTCTTCAGCAGGAAGCATCACAGTACTGGCCAGACAATCCTTCATTGGCGGTCCTTGCTGCCCAGCCCGAACAGGAGACTTGCCCTTCTCTCCACTCAAAAGGATGTTGGAATCCTCACGCTGGATTCAAAACTTCCAGGGAGGAGGGTATAGGCCTCGGACAAATTACGATCACCAGCAAGTACGACAACCTTGCTGCAGCCAGAACGCTCGATTCGTCTTTGCACACATGGGCATATGAACAACGGTATGACGGTCGCCGGCAACTGAGGGCCATGATCCTTATGGACAGAGCGAGTTACAAAAAACTGAGTATGATCCAAGATAAACACCAGCGCAACAAGATGGCTCTGTCGGCCTACAACGGCGGCCTGGGCGGTCTGTTGAATGATCGCCGTCTCTGTGATTCAATCGATGGTTGCAACCCTGATATGTGGGATGGGAATGTAGAACTTCACTCCTTGAAATCCCATGTGAAGTACAAAGGGTACGGTAAATCGTTTTTTGAAATCAATCGGGAATACCCAAAGAACATTTATTGGTTCCGTGCCGATCATTATCGTGAATACTTTAATGAGAATTCATAATGTTTTACGTTTCTCAACTTCTTCCTAGGTAAAAATATGTTAAGTTTTTTAACTCCATATTTATTGTATATAAAAATTGCTGGAATTGCCGTTTTGGTTTTGTTTACAAGTTGGGCTACCCATAAAGTAGATATGGGCAATATTGCAAATGCGAGGGTTGAAGCGGCAAATGAGGCAATCAAAACACTTGAAACCAGAGCTGAAGTTAAAGCTCAACACGAACAGGCGGTGCAAAATGCTATTGAAAAGGCAATTAAAAATCAAGTTACTGTTGACGATGCTTTTAATATTTCTGTCAAGCTGCTCGATGGTCCCATTATCCCAAGTGAACCTAAAGCCGCAACCAGTTGTGAAGAAAGCAAAAAGTTATACAGTGCCGCCTGGCAGTTTGCTAGAGAGTTGGAACAAAGCTGTAGAGAATTACAACGAGAAGGTACAACTATCGTTAAAAAAGGCGAACAAATAAACCTTTCAGCTATCCAGGCGAACGAGTCGGAGTGATTATTTAACCTTTTTAACGACTGTTTGCCGGCCGCGCATTGAGAATTCATATACGCAGTCGGCGACTTCAAGAAGATCCTCTCTACTGGCCCGTTCATCCGCAATCATCACGATTTGGATGCCGGGCCAGTTTTTTTCTGGTCTTGGTTTGCAAATCTCAGCGAGCATTGCCAAAGCTCTTCTATTTGCTTCTGCCCCTTTCAGGTGCTTGAATGGTTCATCCAACCAAATGGATGCTCGGTTTCTGGGATTTCTGAGGGACCACAGGGCAGGCCGAAGGGCAAGTCCTGCTATGTCTACCGCCCCTAGTCCTGTATTGTCCTTGGGGGTGATCCTGCATCCTTCTCGGACGAACCAGAAATCTACTTCCACCTTGGCTCTCTTGATCTCGAACGAAACCTCGAAGTCGTACGGGTCGTCGAAGACGCCAGACATGGCCAGTTTCGGGAGTTCAGACAACTGATAGCGAAGTTCGTCCTGAGTCTCTTGCGCAACAATTTGGACGAGTATTTGCGCTTTCTCAGCATCTCTGAGTTCTCGGCGGTATTCCCGACAGGCAAGTTTGGAAGCATGCAGTTCTTTCTGCAGTTTACTTCGCTCACCTTTCAACTGTTGGATCTTGTCTTTGTAGTCTTGGGGGTTCATAAGCAATTAGAATAGTAATCAGATCACATTTCATCCCAATATTCATCATTTTCTGCTTGGCAATCAAGGCAAAGACAGGCAAAATTTCTATCGTCTTCAACATAGGCAGTTCTGTGCCTATTCCATTTTGCTTTATATTCTCCGCATTGTTGACATTGCAGAACTCCTTCTTGAGCACCAAATATTTTTCTTTCTGCACTAGCCATATGCGGTAAAGCAGATTTGAATAGGAGTTCTTCTATTTCTTTATTTTCCATAATCAACTCCAATCGTAATCGGCTTCGAGATCGGCAACGGCCTTCTCAATCTCAGCATCCAGTTTCTGAATCTTCCGATCTTCCTTGGCAATCTCCCGCTCGATGTCTTCCAGGGTTTCACATCCCTCGTCTTCCATCTGCTTCTTGATTTGGGTTTTCTCACCACGGAGTTCAGCCAGTTCGGTCTTGCGCCTGGCTACCTTCTTGATCATGTCTTGTATTTTCTGTTCACTCATCATAACACCTTGCACAGTTCCAGGACCTGCTCTGGAGTGAATTTGTTTTCGATCAAAGCATCGTATTTGACCTTATGAAGTTTCGCCATATGCCTATGTTATGCCTTAGGCCCGTAGGTTTTACGCCCACACCCGAAACCGGACTCCTTAACCCGCACCTCGCCTTCGACGGCTGACCATTTTGCTCGCCAGATACGCTCGCCTGGTTCGCTGTCCTGTGTTCCCTCTACAACCTCCCCGTTCCACGCTTTTTCTACAGTTTCTTTTTTATTATCGGCTTCGACACACACATAGGTTTGTGTTGACTCATATCCGCTTACAAAATAAACAGGCATAACCAGCTCCTTCAGCGGACTGGAATTTGCGTCGCGGTCCTGGCCCAGTCCGTGGCCAGCCGCTGAGGGCAATCGGTAAAAGCGCATAAGTTCAAAATTCTTTTCCATGTTCATTATAGCGCCTTCTTCCTTAGTCAGCATCTTCCCTGGGAAGATTTATTTATTATCAACCATTGGTTACTCCTTGATCAATGAGAAACCGGTAATGAACCAATTTCTACCATCTGGTTTATGTTTCATTAATTGTTTACGAATTTCAGGAATATTATTTTTATCACAAGTTATTACAATATTCTGTTTGTTTTTAAATCCATAATGATTTTTACTTATTTTTAATTCAAAACCGCAATTGACTATCATTTCAAACCTCAGGGGGTGGAGGTTCAGGGATAAAGTGGGTGGCACCGATATGATAACGATTCGATGCCGATTTCCAACAACCCATTGCCGATTTCCAACGGCACTTAGGTATTCTGGTTCCATTTATCCATATGCCCCCCAATAAGTGAACCGTCTTGCTTGGCTTGACTAATAGGAAGCCATGGATTCGTTTTATTGGTTTTGGTTACTTGTCAATCATTATCTTTGCTCATTTCTTCAACCCCTCATAATAAGACCATACTTTATTCCGGACACCTTGTGACACCGATTCGTCATTTACCATCTTTTCAAGGTTTCCGGGAAAGTTGATTCCAGAAACGACTTGCTCGCCAAGTTTTTCAACGAATGCATCCAACCTATTTTCCTTTTCCTTTTTGACGTCAATGTAGTCTCGGTTGATAACTCCCTGCTCAATTGGTATAAACACTTGTTCGACTGTATTTGATTCAACAAACCACAGGAATACGCATGGCTTATGGTCGATCTGGTCGGCATCGTTACGCATGAAGGAACCAGGATTGACCAGCAGTCGCCCTTTTTCTTCTCGAACAAAAGTCTGATGGTTGTCACCAGTCACGATGAGATCGAAGTCGGGGAGCAGGGCCATCACTTCTTTTGCCGAGTATCCACCACATCCAGGAAAAGGTTCAAACTCTTCGTAGATCATTGCGTGGATTAGAGCAATATACCGTTCTTCTATTACTGGCCTAATAAGCGGTTGTTTTAATTCCAGACCCCATGGGTAACCAAAAATATGCCGATGGGCATCAATATTTGTTCTCCACGGATATGCAACCTTAACTACACCTGCTCTTTCCAGTACAGCCATAGCGGAATTCGAATAGTTTTCAATCGACTTTCCAGGAAGATCGTGATTGCCTGGGATTGTATAGAAAGGCTGAGGAAGATTTTCCATTGCCCAACCGAGAAGTTCGTGGCTTGGATTTGTCTTGTATCGCTTGTCGAAGAGATCGCCACCATCAAGGATAGGGCATCCGTCATGCTTCGCCTGGAGTTCTCGCAACCATTTCATCTTCCTGGCCTGTGCTGCCCAGTGATCGTCAGTTCTGCAAACTGGTTGGAAGGCTCGGATCTCGATGTCAGCAGTCAGGATGGCGTCTGCTTTATGAAATGATTTGGTTCGTTTCATGATTTCACTTCAAATATTGGAGTTCCATTTTTTGATTGTTTACCATAATTGACGAAAGTGAATAAATCAAGTTCAAGCGGCTTGTGTACATGGGATTGGCCCGGGACACATCTCGGCAATTTCTGAAATAGTTCTGCGTTGATTCTGCCACTACGGTATAGCTCAGAATCAACAACTATCTTTTTTCTCCAGCCATCTATTTCAAGGATCACTTCTATCATAATTTTCTCCCGTACCCGCTAGCTACAAAGAAACATCAGGAATGCAAAGACTCTCACGACCCATCTGCTCCCACATTTCTTTCCACTCCGTATGCGAATACTCCTCAATGTAAACAATTCGCCTGCAGCTAGTGTTGAGTAGCAGCTTTGTGCAGGTCATGCATGGACTGCAGGTGATGTAGGCAGTATCAATCTCATAAACATTCTTGCATTGCAGCAATGCATTTTGCTCTGCGTGGATGGCTTGACATTCATCAAGGTCCTTGCCACTGATGGCACCAGCGCCTGGGCAGGCGTGGGGATGGACAATTCGAGATCTAAGTGGTAATTCCATCATTGGATCCTCACCAAATTGATGGTAGTTATAAAATTCCTCTTCCTCATGGTCACAGTGCGGAAACCCAGCAGGCCTTCCATTGTACCCCGTGGCAAGCACGTGACCCTTGGCATTCAGCAGTACGCACCCCACCTGTCTGCGCAGACAGGTGGCACGTGTTGATACAAGTTTGGCCATTTGAAGGGCCCAGACGTCACGCGATGGTCTCATCTTCGTTCAATCTCCGTTATAGGAACATCCCAGTTCTTTTTGTAGTTTTTAGAGCTCACAGTTGCCACAACGCCATCAGCTGAGATGCCAACAAGATCACATCCCACCCAGCGCTTTGCTCTGGTGGGCGATGGTCCTTTCACTGGGCGTTGATGGGCAAAGGGTCTGGTCATTAGGTGCTGGGCAGTTTGAAGGTTCATATTTAGTACCCATCAATTTGGTTTTCATTATGAAGCATCATCAACTCAGTCTGAGCAGCAGAGTTTCTAAGTTGCTCAGTTTGCCATGAACTACCAGCATTTCTTTTCCCACATTTTGGACAATTGAAGAAAATGGTTGATTCAACAAAAGGAACTTTTACACCACCACAACAATCAAGGTAAACAAGTTTTTCTTTCATACCAAAATCTCCTCAGCAAGGGTTAATTTTTATCGTATGATTAATCTTACCAAGGAGATCGTTAAATGTAAACAACTATTTTCAATCTATCACAAATTATTTTGCTACCACCACCGAATGTTGTCACCTGGGACGCTGACACGAAGATTTTGCAGCGTCGCCATCAGCATCATTGAGTTGCCAAACAGCTCATCCGGCGTCGGTGGTTGGGATCCGTCATTCAGATCAACTCCTTGGTTAATGATCTTATTCACCATGGACCAATTGCTCTCATAGAGGTGGCTTGAGACCGCCGTTAAGTACAATGTCCCAGGCAGAATCTTGAACAACGAGTCTCGCTCATTCAGTTTGGCACAGACGAGGTGGGTGAGCATGGAGAAGGTGAAGACGTCATATGGCACCCCAAGCCAGACGTCTGAGGACCGCATGAAGACATGGCAGTTGAGGTTGCTCCCTCGTAAGTTGAAGAAGATCGCCACCGTGCAAGGCGTGTCTTTAGTGGCTGGCGGATTTTCCCGCCAAATGGTGAGTCCTGCCTGCCTGGTGTCATGATCAGCATCGAGCTTCTCCACCACATAATCAAGTTGACCAACAATCTTTGGCCCGTATGCGCCGAAAAAAGTTGTGCCATTGTCACTGTATTTTACAATGTTTTTATTGAATGGCTCAATGGTTGCCACCCGGTCATCGCCAGAGAGGATCCAATATGTCTCGGCCGCCATGAACTGGTAATTAAGCGCCCGCTCCTTGATGGTCAGCACTGGGAACCGGGTATCAACCACAATGGTCTTCTGACAGAGCTCCTTGGTAGGAAGCCCCCGTGGGCAGGCATGGTCGCCGTTGTTCATAATGTCTGCAAGCAGTTGGAGCCAAGTTCTGGAAAAGTTCATTTTTTAAGTACCTCCTTGATGATGGATGCGAGGGGATAAGTGGTCTTGCGTTGAAAGCGCGACCAATATTGTGGGTGAGGCACCGACCATGAGGTCAGGCCAATGTTCGCTAACTTCTTCTCAGCGACCTCACCCAACGAAATGAATGTGTAACTACTGAGCCACTTGGTTTGCTCAAGTTGGTCTGCGTTGACCCAGAGTAAGTCTCGTTCCGTCACATCAAATGCATGAAGATGATTTGTCAACCACTGACTGCACCCCACTTTGCTAAACGACACAAACGGCCATTGGTGCCATGAATCGCAATCCTTTGGCTCGGCAAATGATTCGCCGACAAGCACGACTTTAGCGGCAAGGTTGCCGGCCGACGAAGCATCGGTAAGATGGCGTGGCAGTCGCAGCCGCTCAATGATTTCAAGATCAAGGTCAGGGCACCTGGTGTAATCATAAATGAAGGTGGGTAGTGCCGAAGCAGGTTGGTTGCCATAACGATCATACACCGTCTTAAGTTGGCTATCATCGGCGAGCATCTCTTCATTTCGCCTACTTAAAAAGACATCAACCACATTCTTCCACGGTGGCCTGCAGTGGACCAACACTGCCCCGCATCGCATGGCTACTCGTTCGAGCATTCGACGACTTGCCATGGTGAGGCGATCACGCCCATTTCTAAAAGCTTCACAATATGGCGTCTCGCTTGGCCAGCAGCGATCGAAGACCACGTCTTGGTAGCCAAGCAGCGCCGGCTGCATGGCTTCAAGATAAATTCGACCAAGGTTCTTGGTAACATCGGGCAGTGAGGCGAAGTGGATATACAGGGCACTAGTTGCCTCGGCATAGCGCTTGGCTAAAGTTGTCTTGCCACTGCAATCCACGCCCTCAAAGATTGTCAAACGGGCTGAGATAATAGGGGTCGTCACGATGGGTCTCCTCCTGATCACGTTGATATTTTGAATAGCCAGCTTCCTTTAAAATCTCAGCAGTTCTCGGACCCACCCAGCCCTCAGGCTTGATACAGTCCACAAGGTGGTTCCGCTTCCCAATGCCTGCCTCCTTTTCCATGTTGGCCCGATGCACGTCAGCCCAGAGCTTGTCCCATGGGAGCCCCAGCATGGTGGCAGTACCAATGGCAAAGTAGACCAGATCAACCAGGGCATCGGCCTGTTCTTCCAGATCCTGTACAGCCGCAGCAGCAATGAACTCCTGAAGCTCCTCCTGCATGCACTCGATGCGCTCCTGGAGCTTTCGCCAGGTAAGATGGCCAGGCGTATTGAACGACAACTGACCAAA
>JAEHJW020005246.1_pt1 | contig 63279 bp, 88 predicted proteins | sample 9271431 | NCBI WGS metagenome assembly JAEHJW02 | reverse complement strand
GAGCGACTCCAGGTAATCAGCGGCTTCCGCTGCTGCATCGTATTTGCCAATCAGGCGCAATCGGCGCACCAATTCAATCAAGTCAGTCGTTGATTTCATGGTAATCACATCCTTCCCGTTGGCAGTAGCTATCTTCGATGTCATGCAATCCAAGCCAGCACAGTAGTTTCCCAATTAACTTCTTCATTCCAATGCCTCCTGTGCCTGGGTGATGGCGGCTTTTGTATCATCAAGCAGCGTGTTATTCGGAGGAGACGATGCGTATTTGCTCAGGTCGATGTTCTGATCAATCCAGTTGAGCGTATCCACACACACCTTCAACGCTGCGTCTTTCTTGGCGATGGCTTCCTTGAGTGCCTTGTAATCGTCATAGAGCATGTCCCACATCTGCTTGGCTTCGATGTTGGCGCGTCGAACGTTTTCTCGTTCTTCAATTTCTTTCGCCATCGCCTCGCGGTGGGATTGCAGGGTGATGAGCGGCTCCACTTTTTCGTATTTTGCGGTCAGTGGGTTCATTGTCACACGCCACTCTTTGTACGGAGGGCTATACGATCCGCTTGAGTATTCCGCGAGATACATGTGTGCCACCACTTCCGGCTCTCCTGCCCGTGCTTGCGGCTCAGGCTTGCTGGCGGCGAGGGCTGCGCGCTCCATGCAAGCTCGGTGTATGAGAGATTCGGCCGCCCGCAGCGCATGGTCGCCACCGACATACTTGGCGCACAATACAGCCAGATCACGGACTTTCCCGTCTTTCAAAATTGCGGTGTCCTGCCAGTTGATGATTTCGGCGGCGCATTCTGAGGCGTTGCCCTTGGCGAACTCTTCCGCTGCGGTACGCGCCTCGCGCAGCTTGTCATTGGTGCTCATTTCTTGCTCCAGTGAAAATACAGAATCATCAACAGCCAGATGATGGCAATTACACCAATAACGCTGACCACCACGGTCAAGTCAAACAGGAACCTGCCCAGCATGAAGTAGAAGCCAGCACTGATGGTGTTTTCGCAGATCATCTTGGTATCTCCGTTTCAATGATATCGAGAGCCACGTCGAGAGCATCACCACCAAGCTCCTCACTCTCTACGAACCTGGTGACGGCATCAGCCGGGGTCAGATGCTTGGATGCCCGGCTCTCTTCCAGAGATATACGGCGGGTCGACTTGATCACGATGAGCTCGATCCCAGAGATGACAACCTCAGCTTCTTTGAGGATGGCCAGAGCCTCCCGGCGGATCCTGGACCACTCATGCTTCTCTGCCTCCGTTAGCTCTATCCGCAGCTTCACCTGATCACCAGCCCGGAACTTCGCCCGGCGCAGCTCACGTAGGCTCGACACCTTGAGCGTGATGCGGCGAATAGTCTCGTAGTGGAGATCAGATGCTTTGCCATTGCGATCAAGCAGAACGGCCCGCGGGATGAAGTCATCGCCGAAGTGGACGTGGTATGGTGAGCCCACATACTCAACATCTCTGATGACCTGGGGGACGTGGATGTCACCACTGTAGACCTTGCCGGCATTGAGTGGGGGTAGGGCCTCACCTTCCATTTCCTGCCCATTGCTGCTCCGGGCACCAGAGACCGTCTGATGCATGAACAGGTACTCGTAGTGGCTGAAGTCGAACGGTGCCCAGTCCTTGATCGGATCCTTTGAGTACGGTAGGTAGAAAGCAGTAGGCCCATTCACATCCTCGTCCTCAGTGGGGCGAGTGATGAAGCGGACATTAGGTAGGACGTTGAGGAAGCGGAAGAACTCTTGGCCAGCCTTGAGCCAGTCATGGTTACCAGTCAGAATGATCACGGAGATGGACCGCGGGATCTTTTTCATCACCTCCACAATCCGATTGGTCAGCTCGGCGCTGTGATTGTCCTTGGCATCCGTGAGATCACCGAGGATGAGTAGAGTGCGGACCCCCTCAGCCTTGCAGACTTCATTGACCCAAGGGAAGAGCCCCCACCTATATTCCGTTTCTGGAGCATCAGTTAGGTGCAAATCAGAGACTAAAAGTGCTGGTAGCTGCATTTTTCTTTCTCCGGTTCTTCGCCGAAATACTCATCCTTTTGCGCGTTTCTTCGCTGATGGCTTTACCACGTAGTAGTTGAATGGTTTCCGGCTTGTGCTTTTTTCCAGTCATACCTTTAGTTGGTGGACGCCCAAGTAATGCTGCGCTGATTTTTGCTCGCATTTCCGGAGGAGTTGGATGCCCTTTATTTTTCTTACTAATTGGTTCTTTTGCTTCTTCCGGGTGACGTTGGTTCAAAAAGCCAGTGGATGAAATAGGAATTTTATTGAACGGTGGTTTATGTTTTGCTATAGCAAAATGTTCGGCAAAACAAGAGGCAGTGAAGTCACTATATCTCTGCATCAAACCTTGAACCGTCGTGATCCCAGTGCGTCTTGAGAAAGCAACGTGGCGACTTCTGGGATTTGAACTTCTCCCTATGTACAGGATATTCCCAGTGGTAGGATCAAGCAAATAGTAAACGTAGTACATGATCACAGGAGGGGTCGTCGACCAGATGAAGGTCTGAGATTAGGAGTGCTGGTAGTTGCATGATTCATCAAAGTAAGTGTTCGTTGGAACTCAGGGGTCTTGATGCCAGCCACGACTGCGGCCATAGCATCGGCTAGATGCTCATTCGCCTTGATGATGCGGCCATGGTTCTTGATCCAAGGGGCGTCAGGCCATTGCTTAGTTGCCCAAGCAATTACATCCCCCTTGGTAGCCTTGATCTTCTTGTCACCAGTGACTGCTTCCTTCACTTCCATCGGACTCACTTCGATGATCGGCAGAGGACAGCTTGCCAGTACTCCTACGGCGATCCCCAGTGCTCGGGCTGCGCTCGCTGATTGAGAGCCGGTCGGCACTTCCACGAACGCGAACTGAGCCGGGCAGTCATGGCAGAACTGGATCAGGGCCTGCCGAAGTTCGATAGCCCGACGCAGCCCGTCACTGCTCTTCCTGACAACCTTGGTGGTCTCGGCCTCCGTAGTCACCAAGCGTAGGGTTCTGATGGTGATGGTCTTGCCATCGATGAGCACATGGGACAGGCCCATGTTGGCAAAGGCCATGTCGATTCCGATAGCACCAAAGATCACGGGGCAGTCCTCTTGATATAGTTAACGTACTTCTTCCGAAAGTCGGAATCAGGAAGCATGAGGCGATCGTTGGAGACAATCCGCTGCAGATGCTGCTTCTGCTCATCAGGGGAAACGATGAGTAGCATCTTAGGCAGGAACTCAGGACAGGCCCCCGCCTTCATGATCTCCTGAACGACCCAGGACTTGTTGATCTTGATGGGGGGCCTGCGCATGATAACTCCTTCAGTACTTACGGCTACGGGGCAGGAAGTCGACCTCGATGTTCTGCCACTCTTCCTGGACGATGGCAGTGAGTTGCTTGCGGACCTCGGCGACTTCCTCGCCGCCCTTATCACGCAAGTTGTTGATGCGGACCTTATAGCCGGCCTTGCTCATGCCCAGCTCTTCAAGCCGGTGCTCACGCTTGACTTCGATCAGCCATTCGACGTTGGCCGTCAAGTCATCGATACCGTAGCCGAAGATGATCGGATACGAGCATTCACGGAAGGGGAGGCCGACCTTGTTCTTCTTCACACGAGCCCGGACGTTGACGCCGATGACCCGCTTGACACCACCAATGGTCTTGTCGATCTTGCCGATCTCGGCCAACCAGAGGATGTGTGATGCATAGAAGTCGAGGGCTCGACCTCCGCTGCGGGTCTTGGTTTCACCAAACGTGACATTGAGCTTGTCACGGATCTGGCTCACCACGATCAGCAGGACCTCGGTCTTCTCGATCCGATCAATGAGCTTGCGGAAGAGTTCGCCACTCTTCTTGGCCTTGGCTGCACCGAAGGAGCCCTTGTCGATCTCGCGCTCCATCTCGGCCTCATCACTGAGAGCATCGAAGGAGTCGAGAATGTAGAGCCCCGGCTTCTTGTCCTTCTCTCTGGCATCGAGGAAGGCAATCATGTCGTTGTACCAGTCCTCGACGGTACGCATGGGCTTGTCGTGGCCGAAGTCGACGGAATCGATGGGCATCCCCAAGGCTTCCGCGTACCGCTCATCGAAGGCAGATTCCGACTCGGCATAGCGGATCAGGCCCTCCGGGTAGAGCCTGTGGAAGTTGGCGCAGGCCTCGATTGCGAGCAGGGTCTTACCGGAGGAACGATCACCAACGATGTTGGCAACGCGGCCCAGGACCCAGCCCCCACCGAGGGCGGCGTCCATAATGGCAGAGCCGGACGGAATGAACTTCAGCCCCTCCTTCGCCATCACGTTGGCAAAGTAAGGGACTGCGGGAGTGGTGCTGAGTGACCGACGCCCCGGCTTTGCGGCCGGGGCTTTGGCCACCGTCTTGCGAGCAGTGGCCATGGTTTAGTCCTTCCGGCCTTCGCGCATGCGGCGCAGGCGATCAGAGCTGGACTCCTCATCGTTGGTGACCCGGCGCCGAGTGGTGGCCTTCTCGATCTTGAGTTCCTCGCAGATCCAGTCAGCCAGATCCTCGTCGTCCTTGGCTTCCTTGGGGTCGATGTCGAGCTTCTCCTGGTCGATCAGGTCTTCCAGTTCATCGCCGGTCATCTCGTGGATCGACTCCCAGGTCAGCTCCGGCTCAGATGAGCGACTGCTGCGGCCACGATCTCCACGGTCATCGTCGCGAGCAGAACTGCCCCGACGCTCGTTGCGATCGTCATCGTCACGAGAACGGCCAGAACGGCCACCGCGATCGTCATCAGCATCACGCCGAGAATCGCGAGCAGAGCGCCCATCACGCTCAGATTCACCGCCATCATCACGATCACGGCGACTCGTGTGAGAGCCACTGCCGCCGAAAGCCTTGCCGATGTGCTCGCCATCGAAGTAGTTGAGCTGCTCGGGGAGAGGGCTGTCCATGGCGAAGTCCAGCCACTCATCGCGACCAAGCGGGGTGGAGCGGCGAGCAATAGCCACGCCCAGATACTCCGTGCGATGCTTGCTGCCCTTCCTCTCAAACTCGACGTCATAGCCTTCCTCCGGGTGATCGATGGGCAGGACTTCGCCGGACTGGCGGTCGACGCTCACCTTGACGATGTCACGGTCGAGAGTCCAGGGCATGGGCCATGCCTGGACGCCTTCCTTCTCGTGATCGCGGTCGATCAGGTAGATCAGGACGCGGCGCTTGGGTTCGAGTTCCTTGGCGTAGTCCTCGTCTTCATCACGCCGGGCCTGCTCCCGCTCCTCGCAAATCGGGCAAGGGGCTTCCTGCATCTTGTGGGGGCACAGATAGCTCTGGCGATCCGGGCCCACGCCGTAGTGAACGTAGACGTCGAGGCCGAAGTGCCGGGCACCATCCCAGGTCGGGGGCAGGATCCGGATGCGGTTCTCACCATCGTTGGGCTTCCACATCTTGATGCCGGCCTTGAGGATGCGGTCGAAGTCCGTATTGCCCTTGCTGGCCCGATCCTTGGTCTCCGAAGCAGAGCGGCTCTGGTACTCGAAGCGCCGGCCGGAAGAGCGGCCCCCACGATCGTCATCACGCCCCCGGCGCGAACCACGATCCTCATCATCCCGGCCGCGACGCGAGCTACGCTCATCGTCACGATCCCGGCTACGCCCGCGGTCATCGTCGCCACGGTCACGACTGAGTCGATTCCTGTCCATGATGCTTTTCCTTTTCGTACTGCTGTTTCGATTTGAAGACGGCGGCGCTGATCAAACGCGCTGCCAGATATACCACCACGAGTCCGGCGAGGACCGTGACGATAACTTGGGAAGGAGACCAGCTCATGTCAGGGGCCTCCGTTTCGGGGTTGGTGATGCGCTTTCAGTTGCATCGCGGATCCTTTCTCTGCCTGCTGTGGTGGTGCGGCCCTCGTGATCCATCCGCAAGGCAGCGCGGCCGGCATCACTGCGGGCGATTCGATCCCGGGTTTTCTGATCGACATGATGGGAGTCAAGGGCGTAGTACTGGGCGTGATAGAGATTCGCCAGAGTGCTGATGGCAAAGCCCTTGGCCTTCCAGGCATCGAGCAGGAAGGACCAGTCCTCATGATCAGCCCGAGCCTGCTGGTACTTCTCCCAAGCCCGGATGCGATCAGGGTGCCGACGAATCTTCGCCTCGGCGTGGTCCTTCGTCACCTTCGATTCCTCGTACTTGAGGTCTTCCAGGAGTCGAGCCTCCACGCGGCTCAGCTCTTCCTTGGCCTCCAGCATGCGGGAGTTGTGAATGACCACCTGCGTGGCGATCCTGCCCATGATGTCGGGCTGGATCTCCAGCTCATCATCAAGTCGGTGCTTGATGATGGGCAGCATGGCCTTGAACTTGTCGATACTGATGTCAGCCATTTTTCTTACCAGCCTTTGCTGCCTTGGCTGCGACCTTCTTCACCACCTCAGCCTTGGACTCACCGGCGCCGACTTTGTGCATGGCACCCTGAGCATCGATGATGTAGACAGAGCCGGCGACTTCGCGCAGACGAACTGGCGTGAGTCCATAGTCGGTGATCACCTTGATGGCCTTGTCGAGCCGACGTTGGTGATACCAAGCCTTGACTCGGTGATGCCGTTTAGGGACGGCCGGAACCGTTGGGGGATTGGTTTGCATGAACTGCTCCTTTCACATTAGATATACTGTCTTTTTTGAGAATTCATCTTTCGAGTAACAGCTCGTTTGGCTAGCACCTCTGTTGGCGTTTTTCGACCTTTAAGCTTTTGGCTGATGCGCAGAAGTTCGTCGGGTGTTTTAACGCGACCACGCTGAGCTTGGCTGATTTTTCGTCGATGCTCTTCAGTAACAATATGCCCAAGACCTCCGGCGTTTGAAACCAATAATTTATTGAATTTTGGTTTGTGCTTCTTTATGGCAGTTAATTCAGCATTACAGGCTTCCTCAAAGGAAGAGAATCGTTGGCAAAGCCCCATGTTCGTGTTTATTTTCTTTTTTCTTCGGAAGTCTGCATGGCGAATTGAAGGTCTGTTGCTCCGTCCAATGTACAAAATCTCCCCCGTATCAGGATCGAGAAGGTAGTAGACGTAATGCATCATGGATATATGTACTGGCCGAAAGCCAAAAGCAGAGGTGCCATCTTATCGCTCGTATTGAAGGGCTTGGAGAAGCAGTCGAGCATATCGAGCAACCGGACGATCTCCTTATCGTTCTTCGCCCCCATCAGGCAGGAGCCCAGGTAGTTGACGATGACGATCCGGATCGACTCGGCTGGCATCTCTCCCAAGCCCTTCAATGTGCTGGTCAGCTTCGACCATGCCAGATCGCCCCGCACCAACTGCCGGCAGAGATCGATGACCTCAGGGTTATCACTAGGGGTCTGTAGCAGAACGGATGCCTCCTCAGGATCATCGCAGGCATGAACCTTGGCCAGCATGGTCAGTGCATGCCGCGGCGATCCTTCACAGGCGCGGGCTACCTGGCTGAGGATTGCCTCCGGAGTATCGAACTTCTCCTTCTTACAGACATCCTCCAGAAGATCCATCAAGTCGTCAAACTTGACCGGGTTCAGCGAGAAGGATACGCACCGCGTGACCATGGCCGGGGGAATCTTTCCGGGGTTGGTCGAACAGAAGAAGAAGTAGACGTGCGGTGGGGGTTCCTCCGTGGACTTGAGCAAGGAGTCCCATGCCTGCTTACTCAGACCTTGGCACTCATCGATGATCACGGCCTTGTTGGGATGCTCCCCGAAGCCGTTGTAGCGCAGAGCACTGGTGATCTGACGCATGTCATCGATACCGGAGTTACTGGCGGCATCGACCTCGATCATGTTATCCATCGAGCAGTTGAACTTAGCTGCCAGAATGCGAGCAAGAGTTGTCTTGCCAGTGCCAGCTGGGCCAGTAAACATGAATGTATGTGGCAAAGCACTTGGGCTGTTCCACATATGCTCCAGAGATCGCACCACGCCATTCTGGCCGATCACCTCCTTCAGCGTAGTGGGTCTATACTTGAGATGCAGCGGAAGGCTGCTATCCTGGGACTCATCAGTTGAGGATCCGAGTTGTTTACGCATTGCGTTCTCCAGTGAATGATGTGTAAGTTAAGTCTTCGATCCGGCCCGAGGATTGAGCAGGCCCAGGTCCGCCAAACCACAGGATGTGATCAATCTTCTCGGCCAGACTCAAAGGACCGACGCTCCTCCAGAAGTCAATCATGGCCCTCTCAAGCACGGCTTCGTCGTAAGCTTTTCTGATCTCCGCCGAATGCTTTCTAGCACTTGCCTCGATCTGACGACGCATTCGGCGCTTGGCCACTTCGGCCATCACAGCATAGCTCATAGCAGGTCCTTATGCATAGGGGTTGCGGGTTCCGAAGAGTTCGTGGCTCCGATATACCTTGATCTCTTCCAGAGTATGCCAGCGGTCACCAATCGATGCCTCCACGACCAGAGGAACGTTGATGTAGTCGAAGCGGGGCAGGCACATCTCACGGGAGATGATGTCGAGCTTGGCTTCCAGGTTGGCATCAAGCACTTCAAAGGTCAGGTCATCATGCACGTTGATGTTGGGCTGAAGCTCGGGGTCTGCCTCGATCTGGCTGCGCTCAGACAGGGCAGTCATAGCCGCCGTAACGATATCAGCGGCAGTTCCCTGGATCGGCATGTTGATGATCTGGTTCTTGGTCATGGGCCCGCGGCGACGGCGACCACCAAGAGTCTCGACGTAGAGATCCCGCTCATAGTTCCTGAGCAGCTTCTCCTGCCACTTCTTGACCCCGGCGAACTCATCCCAGAACTCAGCGGCAAGATCCTCTGCGATGGACTCAGGAAGGTGGAGCTGCTCGGCGCAGCTTCGCACGCTCGATCCGAACAGCTGGGGGAAGACCCACCCGTTCTTAGCTTCTTGACGCAGAGTCTTGAGCCCCTTCTCATCCCAGTCAACCCCGAAGGTCTCCACGATGTAGTCCTTGATGCTCGGGTACTCCTGAACCATTCGCTCGGCCCAGTACTTGTGCACGTCGTAGCCAGTCCAGCAGTACTTGACCAGATTCTGATCTTCGCTGGCCATGCCCACAACCCGGAACTCGATCTGACCATAGTCACAGGCCAGGAACCAGTAGTCGAGCATGGCGACGACCATGCCCCGGATTTCCTTGTACTTGCGCTTTGGCCAGTTCTGGATGTTCGGATCCTCCGATGCTAGCCGGCCAGTCTCAGCGATCATACTGGAGTACTTGCTGCGCACCTTGCCATCAGGACATACGATCTTCCGATCCAACACTGGCTTCAGGTAGGTGCTGATCAGCTTGGCAGTCGCTCGATGCTCCAGGATGAGGGCTGCGCTCGGAACTTCCCTGGCCGGGATCTTGCTCAGAGCTTCCTCATCAGAGGTCCAGCGAACGGCACCAGTCCGGGGATCCTCGACCCGGACTTCATCCCGCTGACAGATGTCCTTCATCAACTTCAGGACCTGATCGGGGTTCGTAGGCTGGAAGGTTCCGTAGCGAGACTCGAACTGACGGATCTCGTCACACCGCTTGAGCTTGGCTTCAATAGACCGGGCATCTCCGCTGAGTTTGGCCTCCATGTCGGCGGCATACTTGAAGTCGATCCGCAAGCCTTTGATCTCAGTGAGGACGAGAGTCGGAGCAAGTCGCACCTTCCGCTCATACTCAGCAGCGAACTTGTCGTTGCTCCGGACGATGGGCTCAACGGTATCGCGCAGCTTATCCGTCCATTTGGTATCAAGCGCGTTGTACATGAGAGCATCCTTGATCGGATACTCAAGTAAGCGCACGGGGTCAACCTTGGTCAGGCTCTTCAACTGGAAGCCGAAGTAGATGCGGGTCTGGTGGTCGAGACTCTTGGTACCTGACCGCTCATCGAGCGTATGGGCTAGCGCCATGGTATCGTCCCACTCCGTCAGGCGGAGGATCTCACCCCCGAAGAAGTAGGCAAACCATTCCATCTCCATTGCCAGGTTGTGGGCTGCTTTCTTCCCGCTGGTGATCAGATACTTGACGAAGAGTGTCCAAGCCTTGGCCCGCTGCCCAGCAGTGGCCCAACCCTCCGGATGATCCAAGGGGAAGGCAACCGTGCGGTTGAATGTGCCAACTGATACCGTCCAGATGTGAGGATCGGTGAGCATGAAAGGACGGAGGCCGTTGGTCTCGACGTCGACGGCAGACTTGGGCATCAACGCCAGTTCAGCCAGGACCTGCTCGAGTCGCTGCAGATCGCCCGGCTCACTGCCCGTGATGATCTCGATCCCATCTGTGAAGTTCGAGGTCCAGACCTTAGGCTTGGGCAGCTCATCCCTCAGCATCCGCTTGAGTTCCCGGATGTCATGCTCGACGGAAAGCTCAAATTCCGACTTCCCGTACTGCTTCTTCTTGTGCAAGTAGTTCGGGTAGATGATCGGATAGTAGTAGCATGAGTGGTTCCCGATCTTGGTCACGAAGAGCGTACCCCGATGGGTCATGGCAGTCCCGGAGGTGCCGACCGCCCAGCTCAGGGGCCCATCACCGATGCCAACGACCACAACCGGCTGGGAAGCCTCGATGTCGGCAATGACTCGATTGCGGCAGCATTCGATCTCCACGACCGACTGATCCCCGCGGCATTGAGTCACATAGCCAACGCGAACGTCTTGCATGAAGTTCTTGCCGAACTTGTCGTAGAGATGGTCTCCCATCTTGCCACTCAGGGGCACCCCACTCCGATCATCATCCTCATTAGGATTGGTCAGAAGCAGATAGACCAGCGGCCGCTTCGGACCATCAGGTGCCAGCTTGGGATGCTCTAGTGATTCATCCTTATCCCGAGGGCATACGGAGCAGCCAAGCTGTCGCAGGCTCGTGATCGGAATGTCTGCCCGTCGGGCTGGGGCCTTCGGTTTGCTTGGCCCCGCCTTCTTGGTTACATTGAAGAAAAAACTAATTTTAGCTCTCCTTACTCTTCGATTTGAATCTCTGCGCTCTAGCAGAGATCAAAAGCATAGCTAGTTTTGCTCGATGCTCCGGAGACTTGGGTTTCCGCATCTTTCTTTTGGTCTCTTCACTTTTTGGCTTTCGCATCTTCTGCTTGGTGGCTTCACTTTTTGGGATTCCTTTAGTGGAATGGCACCCAAGAAATCCTTTAGTGGATATAACTCTTATGTTGAATTTTGGGGTATGCCTTTTAATAGCCTCTACTTCTGCAAGGCAAGCCCGCTCAAAGTCAATTAATCTTTGTGGAATACCAACTTTAGGGGTTATCCCAGTTCGGTTCATGAAATAGCGCAACCGTTCCGAAAAATTGCAGGTGCGTCCAATATAGATCACCTCTAGCGTTTCCGGATCAAGCAGATAATAGACTTGATGCCGCATGGTTCAAGCTGCTGCGCAGTAGGCCACCAGATGAATGAACTGGGCTTCCTCATCGGTCATGATGAGGACCTTCTTCGTGAAGCCGATCATCGTGCAGACCTTAGCGGCACGAGCCACCAGGGACGGATCGATATGAACGGGCTCCGTGGGCTCATCATCGGTACCAGAGTCCAGAGTGATCGAGTCGATGGCCTCACCCATGCTCGACGTCGACTCCATCCTGGCTTCATCTTCCACGAGCGTGACCTTGGTCACCTTGTCGGTCTCACTGCTCAGAACCAGCAGGGCGCGCGACAGAGCAGAGTCGAAGTTGTCGGGGATCTTCCCAAGTTGACCCTTCAAGCCGGCCAGCTTGCAGTGCTTGTCGATGATCTTGGGGAAGTCGAGAGGCTCCAGGTCGACCGGGGTCTTGGTGAAGAGCTTGGCCTCATTGCCGAACGTGACCATAAGAGCGCCGGAGATGAGATACAACGTCACCGCTTCCTTAGGGAAGGCCTTGGCCAGCGTGATCAGCTGCTCACAAAAGAAGCGAGGCAAGATCACCGGGGCATCGCCCGGCAACTCGCACTTGGCCTTCGTCTGGTAGCGGGAGATCGTGAAGTTGTCCGTGGAGAAGAGGACGGCGTTGCCCTTGGTATCGAGGTCGAGCGTCACCCCCATCTGAGCCGGATGGGTGGGGTCAGTTCCTACGCTCAGGAGGCACATCCCGATGCCCTTGAGAACGGCGTCGTCGAGTTCGATGCCGTGATCCTTCTTGCCAACGGCCGGCCACTCGAACGGGAAGTTCTTGATCTCCTGCGTGGGGATCTTGATCTTGCTGCGGCCACTGCTGACCACGATGCTAGCATCGGGGCCTTCCTGGAACATGATCTTGTCGGCGCTGAAGCTGCCCAGTGCCTTGATCAGGAGTTCACCGGGGAGGCATTCCTCGACCTCGACGTCAGCCTTCACAGAGATCGCCGAGATGTCGTTGTAGGCAGTTGCTGTCTCTCCGTCAAAGCGGATCGTCATCAGAGCCGGGATGTAGTTCTGCGTCGAGAGAGCCGGGCGCACCAGATTCGTGATCTTGATCAGGGCTTCCCGATTGGTGCTTGTTTTGTCGCTCATGGAATTTCTCCTTAGTTTGGTTTACGAAATCAGAGAGAGAGAGATCCATACTTATGGTATGAGATCATGGATTGTTGAACTCCAGCTTCCATCAGGATCACTTCGTAGGGACTCCCGCCGATTACTGGATAGACGATCATTGAGTTTCTCCTGGATGGTTTGGTTCAGTTGAGAGAGAGAGGTAAAGGACTTGGGATAGTCGAAGAAGCTGATCAGGCAATGAGTCTCACCGGCTTCCGCGATAGAGATGCGGTCCGCAGCACTTGGAGCGGAACCAAGGACTGCGTAGACGATCACTTGAGCAACTCCCGCATGATCGTCAAGCCCTGATCGATAGTGGTGACCAACTCACTGGCGTGATGCCAGATCCAGGGGCTGCATGTATCGATGTGATGCTCTGCCATGATCACGACGATCGGCTTCCTGAGGGAGTGGGCATAGATGATTTCCATGCTTGTACCCACGCTGGGGCGATCCCAGTAGACCAGGACCCCATGTGCTGCCCGGATATCTTCCTTGTCGTTTTCGACGATCATGGCAGCGAGGACGGAGTCGATCTGGCCGTTAGCGACTTCCCAGCGATAGTCACGACGCAGGGGATTGAGGACGGCGCCGGGCCACTTCTGGGCGACTTCTTCACGCCAGGTGCGGCATTCAGCGTCAGAGCAGCCGGCGATCGGGCCGGCGAGGTAGATGGTTTTCATGGTTTGAATCTGCTGTAGATGCTTATGACGGGGACAGTACCTGGCCCGGATATCGCTCCGAAGCCCACAAGTGTCACCAAGGACCTTGATCGGGATCGCGCAGCCAGCGCAGTACTTAGGATCCACTTCCTTCTCCCTTGGGTTCTGGGGGCGTTGCCAGCTTGGGGCTGTTATCCCCATTCTTGAAGATGGTCGGGCGGTTCTTGCCAGAGTATTCAGCGAAAGTGATGAGGAGGCGCTTATGCTCCCCCTCCAGCAAGCCATACGAGTAGCCCGATTCACCTTGAAGCGCACTGGACGATTGGACGAGGTAGATCAGTGCCATAGCCCAGTCCTCCGGACTGCCTTCTTCTCGAATGGGTGGATGGCCTTGGCCTCGCTTACCTTCTTGAAGAAGAGCACGTTGCATGTTGCCCTGTGGTAGTAGCTCTCGGCTACCTGGGCATAGGTCTTGCCACACTCAGCCAGCCAGCGATCCAGGACTGCCCGCATGCTGGGGCTCAGGGAGTTCGCATGCTTGCCGTCGTCCGTCTTCTTCGGATTGCGATGACTGACCGAGATGAGAGCCGGGATCTGATCGAATACGAACTTCCCATCCACGAGGGCAGGAAGATAGACGGCGCCAGTCGCCGTGATCTTGATCCAGGCCGTCGAGTCGACGCTGTACCACGGATAGCGGAAGATCAAAGGCACCGAGGTCATCCCGAACCCGTGGGTCTTGATGATTGGCATGCCATCGTCATCGGTGATCCTGGTGAACACCCGATCAAGCCAGTGGCGGCGATTGAGGGCCGGGATTCCCACCAAGCCTCCGATGCCGATATACGAGCACCCGTGATCGAGCATGCGCTCCAGGTACTTGAAGTCCTCACCGTAGTGAAAGACCGGTAGCGGATCGAGCCCCTCATTGACCATATAGAGGTAGTTCCTCCAGGTGGTCTCTGCGGCCTCGATCCGCTCGCTGACGGTGGCCGTCCTACCTGGGGCGCCGGGGATGGCATCCAGGCAGGCGTAGACCTCGATCAGGTCGATGTTGGCCTTGATGAAGGCCACATACTCGTCGATGTCGATCTTCGTCCCCCGGCTCCAAGCTGAGAAGGCCCCGGAGTCGAGGAAGAAGATGAAGTCGCTTGGCTTGATCATTTTATGTCCCAAGAATGTTGCGTTGTTTTGGGAGACCTCAAAAAAAGAGGACAGGAAATAAGGGAGCTGCCCTTCTAGCAGAGCACGAAATACCCACAAGTCCCGTCTTCCCCCTCCTGGCCAGATAATCATGGCTTCGCCAAGGCCAGGAACTCAGCGCGAGCTGCCGGCTTGTCCTTGATGGCGCCACGCAGCGCCGACGTAATCGTGGTGCTACCTTGCTTGCCTACACCACGGCTGCACATACAGAAGTGCTTGGCCTCGATCACCACGCCGACTCCGATGGGGTTCAGGGTTTCCTGGATGCAGTCGGCGATCTGGTTGGTGAGCCGCTCTTGGACCTGCAGGCGCTGGGCGAAGATATCGGTGACCCGGGCCAGCTTGGAGAGGCCGACGATCTTCTTGTTGGGGATGTAGGCCACGTGAGCGACGCCGAAGAATGGAGCCATGTGGTGCTCGCAATGGCTGTACAGCTCGATGTTCCGCACGATGACCATCTCATCGGTGCCCTCGGCGCCATCCTCGAACGTCTTGAGCACGGCTGTGGGATCCTGGTGGTAGCCTTGGCACCAATGTTTCCAGGCCTTGGCCACGCGCTTGGGAGTCTCCAGGAGGCCTTCACGCGTCGGGTCTTCCCCCACATACTGCAGGATGCGCCGGATGTTGTCCTCGATGCCTTCACCATCGGAACCGTCCACCTTGCGCTCCCAGGGAAAGACCAGCCACCCCATATCCGGGGTCTTGTCGATCAGAGCGAAGAAGGGCTTGTCCGGATGAGACTGCGCAAACTTGGCCTTGGTGGCGCCGCTGTCGATGATATCGTCGATCAGGATGTCAGCCTCGTCCGGAGACTCGACCATCACGACGTTGATCCAGTTGGCCAGCAGATACGCAGCCGGGATGCCACCGCGAGGAATGGCATACACTCGCATATCCCGTGAGCCGATCACTTTGGTGAAGTGAAGACGCAGGAAGTTGGCCAGTCGATGAGCGGCCGCAGCCATGAAGCCATGGGACAGATAGGTCTTGCCGTCTTCACTGGCTGGCGGGAGATGCATATCCCCCACCAAGGAATAATGGCCCAGAGCCTTGATGGTTTCCTGGTTCATCACGCTGCCACCCCCATGACGATGCGGTTCATCTCGCGGATCTGATCGAGCAGACCTACAGGGAAGGCTTCGGGGGCATAGTTGGGGGTCTGGGGCAGGCCATCCGGCAGCAGACCTTCCATGGAGGCCCGAACCATCAGCGGATCGGGGACGCCGGCCTCCAGGAAGCCCTGAGCCCGCAGCACCGTGGCATGGTCATTGCCCAGCGGCGGGTACTGCCCGTCATAGGCCGTGTGCGTGAAGGCGAGCAGCGGATAGGTCCCATCGGAGATCATGTCCTTGATTGCCTGTGCCTTGCTCTTGTGAATCAGCGGAGTGGCAATGATGATGCCACGATCATCAGTAAGGCTGAATCCCAGTGCCTCGTTGATGGTCATCTCCTGCTGCAGGATGAACTTCTCACGGCAGTCAGGATAGTTGGCATTGTCCTGCTCGCAGACGCCGGTAACTAGATGGGTAGCACCGAGAACTGCGGCGCGATTGGCACCGATGGTCAGGAAGAGAGCATTGCGCATGGGCACGAACGTCTTTTCGATCCTGCTGCCGATGATCTTGTCCATGGTCTCGTAGTCCGAGTACTGCTCCAGCTCGGCGCTCTTGTCGGTCAGGGGGCTGGTGCCTTTGAGGATGCCATCACCGAGATTGATGACCTCATGGTTGGTGATGCCCAGCAGCATGGCCACGTCCTTGGCCGCTTGAATCTCGCGGGCATGGCGCTGGCCATAGTTGAAAGTGATGGCGGCGACTTCAGCCCGGCCGAACTGCAGCGCAGCCCAAGCAAGGCAGTAGGTCGAGTCTTGGCCCCCGGAGAGGATGACGACTGCTTTCATGATGAACTCCTAGATGTTGACGAAGGGGAAAGAGAAAAGGCCCCGGCAAATATATACCGGGGCCTTTTGAATCACCTGGCCGCGGAATTACTTCAGCAGCTTGCGAGCCTTCAGGATGTCGATGAACTTGTGGGCATCGACGTAGTTCAGCTTCAGGGTGTTGTCGCGGAACTCGAGACCTTCCTTCTTCAGGATCTTGGCGATCTGCTCTTCGCTGGCGTCGAGGTTGTCGGCGATCAGCTCCTTGATGCGGACGCCGATGCTGACGCCGTTGTTGCTGCTGCGCTTCTTCTCGCCGTCGTCCTTGGGCTTTTCGCCGTCATCCTTGGCGCCGCGACGGCTGGCCGGCTTCTCGTCCTCGTCCTTGCTGGACTTGCCGGTCTTGCCGGCGATCTTGATGGTCTCGACGCGGCTGCGGTCGAATTCCTCGTCAGCGCCGTCGACATCGAGGACCACGACTTCTTCGTCGATCTCGACGATCTTGCCCGTCACTTCCTTGCCGCGCTTGGTGGTCACCGTGACCGTGGCGCCGACCTTGATGGGATCCGCGTCGGTCTCGTCCTCGTCACCGCCCTTGCGGCGGCCGGTACTCTTGGCCTCGGCCAGCGTTTCCATCTTCTCGATGCGGTCGAAGGCGAATTCGACTTCCTCGCCGTCACCCTGCTTGATGGCCACGATCTCGTCGGTCACTTCGACAACATGCCCACTGGCTTCCTTGCCGCGCTTGGTCGTGATCTTGAGGGCCATGCCTTCCTTCAGGTCCTTGGCCTTGACTTCGACGGTGCCGGTGCCCTTGGCTTCGTCTTCGTCTTCGGCGGCAGCACGGCGGCGGGTGGTCGTCTTTTCTTCCTTGACCGCTTCTTTCAGGTCGGGGAAGTCCGGGACTTCCTTCTTGGCGTTCTTGGCATCGGCGGCGTCGTTGAACCAGTCCTGCGCGTCCTTGCTCAGGCCATCCCAGTCCTTGTCGGACAGTTTCGACACGGCCACGACGATGCGATCCAGGAAGGCGCTGCGGTCCTCACCGCGCTTGGGGGAAACTTCCGTGACTTCGGACAGTTCCTTTTCGATCTTGCTCATATAAGCTCCAGTTGGTTGATGATTGGGTTAGCCGTTACAGGCTGGGAAATTATACGGGGGCTCCGTAAATCGTTCAGTGCTTGAAGTGATCCTCCGTGAGTTTGATGACGTCGAGGTCTGGGGGCAGACCCAACATCTGGTTAATGCGTTTGCTACCCCCAGCTTTGCAGCGGCGATCTTTGCCACGCCACGAGGCCAGTGCTAGCTCTACGATCTCCTGAGGTGCAGACAAGAAGAGGTTCATCACCATCAGGACCTCCTTGGGGGCTTCACTGAGCAGCACAGAGAGGTATCCGTCGTTATCAGCTTCACCCGCGGGCTCATATTCCACGAGGTCGTCATCCACCCGGATCCTGGGCATCTCCGTGACGACCCGGCTGGCCGTATCCTTGTTAGCGAAGTCCGTGAACTGATTGATCCACGCAGTCTTGAATAAGGCCATAAAGTGCTGGGGCGTATCCATGATCGGGTACTTGGCCGCGCAGCGCATGAACACCAGATAGGCTTCCTGAAGTACATCATCGCGCTGCATTGTCTTGGCTACACGCCAATAGTTAGTCTTGAGATGATTCACGACCCAGCCCTCGACGGGGCCTTTGAACTCAGGCCTGTACGACATGGCGCCTCCGAATCGGCTCTTCCTGCGTCAGGAGCTTGCGCCGGGGCTTTCCCTCGGGCTCCGACTGATCGTCGATTAGGAGTCGTTTTCGCCCGCTTGCCGGGGGTCGATAGTGGGACTTGCCGGCCCTGACGTCGGCCATGACCTGCCGGATGTTGATGCCGAAAGGATCCCCGGCAACGGGGGCGATCCAGCGATCAGTGCCATCCGAGACCCCAACAAAACTATCCTCACCAGGAATCCAGAACACTCGGATAGGACGGTCGCGGTATGGGTCATGCGTTTCCGCGATCAGCTTGCAGCCGGAAAAGTCAGAGTTGAAGTAAGTGTTGAAACGGCTCATGATGTCTCCTAGAGATTCTTGGCGAAGTCGATGACCTCATCCGGGGTAAGATCACCAGCATCCTTCTTGCCATTGGGAACGGGGCTGGTTGAGAGATTGCGCAGGAAGAACAGGTCCTGCTTCATTCGCATCGAGTCGACGACTCCTAAACGGGTCGCGTTATCGAGCATGACGATGCATCGGTCGAAGGCATCTTGTGCCGTCTGCAGCAGATAGGCCTGCCGATCCTTGATGCTGTTGGTTGAGAGGCCAACCGCTCGAACCCCATAACGCCGGCCGTAGAAGTCGAGCTTGAGAACGTCGAATGGGCCTTCGACGATGATCAGAGCCTTGCCCCCTTCTAGCATGGCATCGTGATTGTAGAGCGTGTCCTTCGGGGGGATGATCGAGTCATCGATGCTAAGGTCCATGTAGCGGATAGTCGCCGGGGCAATCGCTCGACCAGTCCAGGTGACAAGCTTGCGGTCTTGGTAGTAGGGCATGATGATTCGCCCCATCCAGCGACGGTGCGTGCTAGCCATGAGCCCGTAGAGCCGGCATAGCTCACTGACATCATCATCCCAGCGATTGAACCCCCGAGTCGCAAAGAGATAGTTCCAGTATTTGCGGGTCCTGATCCGATCAGTTATGACTTCAAACTCAGGGTCGAGGTCGAGGAAGCGCCGATCAACGGAGCCGGGCCTGCTCGTCTGCTCGCTATTGCGCCCCATGAGCCGGGCAGCTACTGCGTCGAAGCCTTCCGGGTCGATGTAGTCATTGTTGAGGCCTGCGATCTGGCGCGCCCGATGGTAGGGCACGTTGAGGAGCCGCATGAGCAGCCTGAGCGGACTCTTGCCACTATGCTCGGCTCGATTGCGCCAGCAGGACCACCAGCCAGTCTCACGATTGAGACCCATGTGCTTGCTCGGGTCAGCGGAGCCGCAGAACGGACACTGGATGGCCAGCTCGCCGCATTTAACGTTGGGACCACTTTCGATGAACGGGATGTGGTTCTCCCGGAGGATCTGCTCCCAGTTGATGGGCTTCATGATCACTCGACGCGAACGAGGACTTGATGACCTTGCAGGATCAGCTTCCGAAGCATCTGGTGGAAGCTGTCCCAATGATGGCTGCGGTGCTCATGGGGGATGGGAATGACGGCGGGTTCCGTCCAGCTCAGGACGTAGGTCTTGGTAAGCATGGAATCTCCTGTTGTTGATGCGTGGGTGACGGCCACCAGGACATTATAGACGGCTTTTACCTCATGACAAGAACAGGTTGCGGTTAACGCTTCGCCCGTTCACCACTCTGTCATGCATATCGATCCCGGCCTGCAGGTCATCGAGGATGCCACGATCCAGACTTCGATGCATCACCAGATCGTAGACGAGAGTTCGTCGCTTCTGCCCAGCACGGTCGATCCGCTTGATGGTCTGCTTGCGCGTGATCGGATTGGTTGGGGTCTCGTACAAGATCATGTACCTGGCCACTTTCTGCAGGCCATCAGTGCCGGTGCCCCCGGCCTCACTGTTCATGAGGAAGACTCGACACTTGGGATCTTCCTCGAACCTTCTCTTACTGGCTGGCTTGTCCTTGGTGCCCCCGTAGAACCACTCAAAATCGATTTTGAGACTCCGGAGTCTCTCGGCTATCAGCTTGGCGGTCTCGGTGTAGTCATAAGCGATGATCACCTTGGAGTCCGTCATCTCATCAAGCAGAGACTCAAGGGCGTCCAGCTTGGGGTTCCGCTTGAAGGGCAGCACGTGATGTCCATGAGCATCATCCCAGGCAAGGTAGCCACTGATGATCTGCCGCATCCTCAACCAGCCGGCATCCAACTCGCTCAGCTTCCCGTTAGCGTTGATCAGACCATCAAGGGCTCGCATATAGTGCTCACGCTGCTCGACACTCATTTCACAGACGCGCGCGCGGATCGCACACTTGGGAATCTCAAGCTCGGGGACTTCATCATCACTATAGCGGATGCTTCGATGCTGCAGGACTTTGTGGAGCTTACGATCCAGCTTGGCATCGAAGACGTATTCCGCGCCCTTCCAGGGATTCATCTTGGTTTGGAAGAAGCTGGCACGGAAGATGCCAAGGTTCTCTCCAAGGGTCTCACCACGATCGACCAAGTAGAACTGCGGCCAGAGGTCCTCAACGCTACTGCCGAAGGCCGTGCCGGTTGTCCCGTAGCAGAACTCGGCTGACTTGGTCAACTGGTTCATGATGCTAAACCAGAGGTTGTCGTGGTTGGCTAACTTGTGAATCTCATCGACCCCGATGAAGTTGTACTGCTTCTGCATCCATCGGGTTAGCTTATCGTCCCGAACGAGCCGGTTCTTGCCCTTCTTCTTTTCCTTCTTAGTCAGGGCCAGATGGAGGCCAGCGTAGTCGATCAGGGTGACGTCACCCTTGGGATTGAGCAGGCGTTCCCGCTTCTCCTCGATGCTCTCAGCATCACACGGCCATGGTTCAAGATCAGAGTGCCGGGCAAGATCGTCGACCCAGCTAACGATGTTGATGAGCCGCGGGACCGTGATTAGTGCCCCCTCTAGCTTCCGCTCACGCTGGCGCTGCGTGATGAGATCGGCCAGGATCTTCGACTTCCCCAGCCCCATGTCGAGCAGGAAGAGGAAGCGCGGCTGGCAGAGCCCGATGTAGAAGCACACGAGCTGATGAAGCCACGGATCAGTCTTGAATCGAGGCTGCGTCTTGAAGTAACGCAACTCACTCAGGATGTCCTTACGCGTCAACTCCTTCATCCAAGTGAAGGAGTCAAGATCCCGGCTCAGGAATGACCGGATCGCTTGGCGGGAGATCAACATTAGGATTCCTCGTCATCCCCGTCGCGGCGCCTCCTGCGCTTTGCCCCTTCGTCCGGGCTCTTGTCGGCAAGCATCAGCCAATAGTCGGCGGCGAGCCTCACGGAATCAAGGCAGAACTGACCAATAGAGTAGGCCTGTGAGATCAGGGTCACCATCTTCGATTCCTCGTTACGGGCCTTCTCGACGAAGATGCGGGCTAGTCCGAGGTCATGCTCTTCCTTGGTCTGGCTGTAGGTCAGCAGCGTATCAGCAGTAGCCAGGATGCTGATGTCCTCTGCGGCCATGGCACCCGTGACCAGCGTTGCCTTCTCTGACTCCCGGTTACCTTGCCCTACCACTACCATGGCGCAGTTCCGTTCAACGCCGATACCACGCAGAGCGGCGATGATCGAGGAAAGCTCAACCCGCAGATTCTTGGGATCGATATCCATCAGGGCGGGGTAGTCGACGCAGATCAGGTCAGGGGTGAAGTGCTCAGACCGCTCTAGGCCATCCAGGTAGGCCTTCAACTGAGGGACAGTCAGCATGTGGGTGGCGAACTCTTTGATTCGGAAGGGGGCGCGTCTGCGGAATTCCCGCTTCGCTCGGTTGATCAACTTGGACCTGGCACCATCATCACGCATGGTCATTCGCTTGATGGGCTCACGCAGGATGTCCTCAAGGGTCCCATCCTTGCCGGTCACAAGGCGAGTGACCTTGACCTCAGCTTCGCGCCTGCTGATCGAGAAGAAGGACTGCAGCATCCGGGCTGCGTAGCGGCGCTCTGACATCTCCAAGGTGATGATCACAGCCGACCAGTTCTGCAGCAAAGCCTGCTTGCAGCAATGCGTGATGAACCATGACTTGCCCCGACCTCGGGGAGCCAGGAAAGCAAGCAACTCCTTCCGTCGAGGGATCACCCCACCCTGATCGAGTTCTGGGATCCCTAACTCGAAGCCTTCTTCCTCAGGGGCATCCATAATGATGCCGACGTCCTCAGGCTTACTCAGGCTCAGGCCGGGCTCAAACGAAACAGCTTGCGTGTTGAGTCCTTTCTGCAGCTCAACCTCGGCGTCATCGATGCGGCCGGCTTCAAGGGCTTCAACTGCTTTGATCACGGAGGCCTTGAGGTTCTGCTGACGAACGAACTTGTGCAGCTGCTTGATGACGTAGTCACCATTGACGGAGTCCCGACTCTGGTAGAGGTTCTCTAGCAGCCGTTCATAGGTCGCAGCCTTGCGGGTGTCATCACTCTTGAGGATGTCCTCAAGATGGTCGGGCAGGTGATCCTTGATGGCCTCACCGTACTGGTCAATGAAGTCGATGGCATGGCCCGCAACTTCCCGAAAGACAGATGACTCAAAGAGCCGGGGAGTTACTGCTGCCCGCACCAACTTGCAGTTAGCATCATCGAAGCAAAGCAGCGTCAGGATGTTTTCCTGAAGGGCGCCACTCAGGCGTTCATCGTTGTCCATATCAATCTCGTTGTGGTTTGATCTGCTCGAAAGCTCTGACCATGGCCATCGTCACATCGATGTCATAGAAGCCGAGTGATCTATACAGGACCCGCTCATCAAAGCCCCCGGCGTAGCGAGGGAGAGCAGTGGAAGTGGGGAAAGTTCGATGTGGTAGTTTGATCAAGGCCATATTGCGTTCAATCACCGCTGCGTGCTTCTCGCGCAGTGATCGCATCAGGGCAGGATCCGCTAGGGCCTTCTTCGCGGTGACGGGACCAACGCCATCGATCCCAGGCACATCGTTGTGCGTCCCAGTCATGGCAGTCATCAGCATGAACTGATCAGGCGTCAGACCTTGGTTCTCCATCAGTTTGGTCCCCGTCATCACCTCGGCGATGCTCTTGGTGTAGATGCCGAAGTTGGGAGCCCAAAGCAGCTGGAAGAGGTCACTGTCATTGCTAGCGGCATAGATCATGTCGAAACGATGCCGGTACTTGTTCACGCAATGGGCAACCAGATCGTCGCTCTCATAGCCGTCGATTCCCCATGGGATGTGCCCGACCTCTGCCAAGGTCTCCCGCACCAGCTTCATCGACTGCTGCTGCATCTTGTAGAGCTCTTCATCCCGGCGCTGCTTGCGGAAGGCCTTGTACTCGGGGAACTCAGCACTCCGGGCATAGGGTTTGCGATCCTCACAGAACACCAAGTCAGTTGCCTTGGTCTCGCGGATGATCTTGGCCAGCGTAACGAAGAAGCCGTAGAGCCCACCAGTGAAGACTCTACGGCTGGTCAGCATGGGATGAGCCGCGGTCGCTCGATACACCTGGTACGAGAGATCAACTGCTAAAAGTATTCTTGTTGCCATTTTGTTTCCTTTTAATCCAAGCTTTTCGTAAGTTAGCCCGCATCTCTTCTGTCCAGGTTCTTTTCTTGTTAGCCGTAGACAATTTAGCGCGGACCTCAGGTCGCTTGGAGCCATTTAATTCGCCGGCCACTAAGGGTCTGACTTTTCGCGCCCGGCTGGCATCACCGATTTTTTTAATGGCTTCAGGAGTGTGGTGCTTACCTAGCATGCCGTGACCATTGGTGGTACTTCGCTTCAAGCTACTGACTCGGGGAGGGTTTGGACCTCCTGGGGCCTGGTTATAGCCCCCTCTGCCTCTAGTGCCGAAGGCTGCGATTACGGCGGGCTCTAGCTCAAATAAATACCACATAGGGGCAACCAACAAAACTTCAGCTATGAACTGATCGTCGTAGAGTCTAAGTGCTCGCGAGATGGAATGTTTAGCCCCACTTCGTGCTACGTACTGATGTTCCCAAACCCGCTGCTTCAGTGATCTACTGGAGATTCCAACATATTGCTTCCCATTCGGAAAATCAATGGAATACAGAATTCCGGGTCGTTGATCTTTTTCAACGGCGAGTAATATCCGATTGGAGTTCATTCGACAACACCTTGTAGAGGACTAGGCTGGGAGTCCCCATGTAGGGAGTTCTCACCTTGATGTGATACCTGGGCTCATTCGCTTCGCTGAATACGGCCCAGTACGGCTTCCAGAGATAAGACAGGACCGAGCTATTCCGCCACATGATGCAGTTCAGCGTATCACGCACTCCCCGCATCAGTAGAAACTTCTGATCATCCGTCAAGTCATCGATGAAGGTGTCGTAGTACTGGACTCGATCACTCTCTTCCAGCAGCCCATACTTGGCCGACATGATGACAATGCGCTTGCATCTCTGCCGGGCATGACGAACCATGAGACTGAACGGCCCACCCTTATACAAGGTGAGTGGGGTCAGTCCTTCTGGGTTCTTCGATGCCGTGCAGGGGATCAACCCGACGTCGTACTTCTGCATGGTCAGGGCAGCTTGACGATCTTGTGGACCTGGAGACTCAGGCGGTAGCCATGAGTGAGGCAGAGCTGCGTAGCAAGGTTCAGGTTGGCCTGATTCTTTACATCGTTGTACTCATCACAGGGGGAAACCCAGATCACATCATCGATGCGACCGGGGCAGCGATAAATCTGCTGGAACGAGTGTTGGTTGTTGACCTGCGTGCCAACGCCGGGCAGGCCATCCCAGGCCGCGATGGGCTCTTCCTTGATGATGTACTTCCAGTGCCGGCAATGCTCGGTGATCTCTTTCCGGATCTTCGGCGTCTTGGGACTGCAGACAATTTGAACGCGCCCGGCTTCGATGAACGGAAGGAGATCGGGCTGCCAGAGAGTGCCGGCCGTCTCGATCTGCACCAGCTCAGTCCCATTGTTGATGAGGAACTGAACCAGTCCGCTGAAGTTCTGCCGCAAGGGCTCACCACCAGTCAGCACCACGAGCTTGCGCTGTTCGGGCTTGAACTTGAGAACTTCGCTGCAGATGTGACTCAAGGGATGCAGGATCTCGGCTTGAGTCTCGAACTGGGTATCACAGAAGTGACAGGCAAGGTTACAGCCCGCGGCGCGAATGAAGAGTGCCGGCCGACCTGACTGCGGGCCCTCACCTTGCAGAGTGAAAAACATCTCCTCAATCGCCAGCATGCTAGCGTTGAAGTCGACTGAACGAATGGGGTTCTTCCCGAACATGGCTTCTCCTGGAGTGAGTGGTAGGACGGGCAATTATACGGAGGGCTTGACTTTTATCATGACTTGGTATAATCGTGCTTGTTCATCAGCCAACTTGAAAGGAGCACCAAATGAACAGCAACGAAACCAGCAAGATGCTGACCAGCAAGGAAGTGCAGGAGGCATTGGGTCTGAGCCACATGACGATCTACAACTGGCGCAATTCCGGCAAGCTTACGACCCATCAAGTGAAGGGTCAGCGCAATGTCTACTTCGCGCCGAAGCAGATCGTGGCACTGGCCAAGGAGGTCGGCGTCAAGCTGACCCTGACGGACGTGGCCAGCATCCTCAAGCAACGCAAGGCCGTGCGTCCCGGCCCGAAGCCGGCAGCGAAGAAATTCTACTTCCGGAGTCCTCGCTCAAGCACGCAAGGAGTGGAGCATGGCTAAATCCGTGATGCTGGTCCGACCTCAACGCGAGGTCACCAGTTACGTAAAAAAGAAAGAGTCAGGGGGGCAACTCCCCCACCCCCCCACCTTCCCCCTTAAGGGGAAGGGGGTGGGGGGGTGCTCCCCCGCTGGCAGCGTAGTGGAGAAGGAAGAGAATCAACTTAACGGAGTCCTAGCACTAGTGGACCAGCTCAGTGCTAGTGATCGGAAGCTGCTGCTAGCAAAGCTCGCGCTACGGAGCCAAACCGCACGCAGCGACCAGCCCCGCGATCTCGACATGTGGGTACAAGCCGTCTACGACGAGTTAGTATCGACTTTGGGGGCTGGGGATGGGGGAGGCATAGGGCCACAGGCAATTAAACGCGTGCTGGGCTCTCCTAGCAGTTGGGGCCCTGTAGCCGACTTCATGGCTAGCAGCAAGCTCGATAAGCTGCCAGTCACGGAGCGGCAGTCCGTGTTCATCATGCTAGCTAAGCTCGTGATCAAGCACGCACGCTACGTAGCGGGTCGGAGCGGCGCCCCGCTATCAGCAAAGCTCGTGGGCTCGATCTCCGTGAATATGGCCAGCATCTTCGATCAGGCTTTTCCCGGCTACCTCGCTAGTGGGCTGGCCCCGATCGTCGCACGCAGGCTCGTCGCCAATCGGGAGACATCGTGAGGCTCTACCCGTGGCTTTGCTTCTTGGCCGCTCTGGTCGGCATCTGTCTGCCCTACATCATCCTTGAGCATCGACTCACGCAAGTGGATCCACCACTCTGCGTGGGTATGGTCCCGATCCCCATGAGCGTCAACCTCAGGAGCGAAGCTCAAGCCGCCTGTTTTGATCACCTCGCCCAGCAGGCCTGCAAGAACCCGGAGGGCTCCTGGTCGGAGATCAAGCCGGGGGTTGTTCAATGCTTGACCAAGCGCGGCATGCGCATTGGTCAGCCCATGACTGTCCTTCGCAAATGAATGACGCCAGCGAGGGCTACCTCCTCATTCATCCTCACTACGGCATCTACCTGGGGCATGATGGCCAGCAGCATTACTGGTCGAAGGCGAACCCAGGACGACTCATCGTCGCCGTAGTCTTCCCAGCACTCGGGGATCTCGTCGACTTCCTCGCAGGATGGCCGACCATCACAGCGGCCGAAGCTCTGCCGATCAAGGCGGACATCAGGGCGGGGATTGCCACCTACGCCTCGATTGAGGCCTGCGTCCACGCAGGTGCGGAGGGCTGGATATCTCAGGGCATGATTTGCTACGGGCCGATCCAGTGATTTAGGGCTTGGCAAGGCCTTTTTACGTAAATTTGCCTAAAAATTAAGCAAAATTGCCCTAAATTTGATGCTCTGGGGCGTCAATTTCGTACGAAATCCTTTGAATCTAGGTAAAGCCACCGTTATAATTTCTTCAACGCCGCTGATTTCCACCGGCGTAACCAGGAGAAGCAAATGAGCATTGAAGTCACCCCCCGCAGCCAAGTCACGGACCTCTATCCCTACCGTTACGTGGTTCAAACCAAAAAGGTTGAAACCAACAGCTGGTTTGATGCCATCAGCACCAACAATCTTGAAACGGCTCAGGGCATGGCAGACTACTATGCGCCTGATCACTTCGCCGTTCGCATCATCGACAACCAAGCCTGACGACATCAGCAGCAAGCCTTGCGGGTCAGGGCTTGCGCGGGGGTCGTCCCCGGAACTAGGAGATACCAACCATGGCATCGAATACTCGAATCACGGAAACCCAGATCAAAGCCTGTGAGGCCATTCTTGAGCAGATGAAGCTCGCTGGCCTCACAGCGGATCAGCTGTTCTGCGTCTTTGAAGCGCAGCAGCTTCGTGCCAACACTGGTGAAGCCAAGGATCCCCTTGGACTGCTGGAAGCGGTTCAAGAAGCCAATGATCCGGATATGAGCTACAGCGATCATCACGCTGCCATCATCCGGGATGTTCTGTTGGTTCAGAATGGGGAGGCCTGATCATGTTCGACTTTGAAGCAGCCAGCCAGCTCCTGCCGTTCATCATCATCGTGATTACGGCGACAAATCAGCGCGAGCAGTACGACGGCCTCTTCCTCACCAGCGTCGATGCCCAGATCGACGCGATGCAAAGGTTCCCCGACGCTCGCAAGATCGAAGTCAAGCCAGCCTGATGATCTGAGCCTGAGCCCTCGCGCGCGGGGGCTTGGGCTAGGAATCCCTCCTAGCATTCAACCTTAACGGAGATTTAAAATGTCCAAGCAAACTGCCAAGAAAATCGCCGGTGATGTCATCGCCGCCGCCGCAGCCAGTGCCACTGCTGCCCACACCCCTGCCGCCCCGGAGCATGGTGCCATCGTCAAGCATGGCAAGCATGTGTTCGTGCACGTCGGCAGCAACTACTACAACGTCTTCGCCGCCAGCGATAAAGAGCACAAGAACTGCCTTGCCTCGGGGGTGACTCTGGAAAAGGCCAAGGAATACGCCGACAAGAGCACTGGCACTCAGGCTGATCCGGAAGCCACCAAGACCCAGGTCAAGGAAGAGATCAAGACCTCGCCTGCCCCGGCGAATAAGCCCGCCTTCGATGGCATCCCCAGCCCCGAAGCTCAGGCGAAGAAGGCCGAAGCAGCCGGCGTCATCAAGCGCACCAACGCTTACTTCGTCGATCCCAAGAGCGTCGGCCGGGTCAAGGGCTGGAACAACCGCTTCGACTTCGGCGAGATCGAGCAGCTCGCCAAGAGCCTGGAAGCGAACGGCATGCTGAACCCGATCCGCATCCAGCGCCGGCCGAAGCCCGCCAGCCTGACCAAGGCCGAGAATGGCGTCATGGTGATCGATGAGAACACCATTGGTGGCCCGATCGTCTTTGATCTGGTCGATGGTGAGCGCCGCTTGACTGCCATCGAGTTCCTGGTCGAGAAGGGCCGCTACGCCAAGGCCTTCCCCGAAGGCATCCCGGCCATCATCGTCGACAAGGCCCAGGACTCCATGACCTCGCTCATTCAGATGTTCGAGGCCAACAGTGGCAAGGCTCTCCTGCCTCTGGAAGAAGCCGCCGCCTACGATCGGATGCGCAAGGGCTTCCCGGAAGAAGGCATCAAGGGTCTGACCATCAAGCAAATCTGCGAGCGCGTCGGCCGCAAGCAAGTGCACGTGGTGGAGATGCTGAACCTGCTCAATGCTGACGAGGAAGTCAAGGACGCCGTGGCAACGGGCAAGATCGGCAAGACCATGGCCAAGCAGATCGCCACCGCGGCCAAGGGCGACAAGGAGAAGCAGAAGCAGCTCACCGCCGCAGCCAAGGCAGCAGGCAAGAGCAAGACGGCCCAGCGCGCCGTGAAGAAGCAGGTTGATGCCGCCAAGCGGGCCAAGGCTGCAGCCAAGGGCAAGACCCTCAAGATCCGAGCCCTCGACGATGCGGAGCTGTCGAGCCTCGGCGCCAAGGTCGCGGCCATGATGGCCGATCGCATGGCAGCGGCCAGCCTGCCGCTCGACTCTGACCTGCGTGACTGGATCAAGGGCAACCCGGACCTGGCGCTCGCTGCCACCTTCGGGGCTCTTGAAGCCCTCAAGGCCGCGGCCGGCATGGACGTTAAGCTCGAGTTCTGATCAACCAACATCAAGGAGAAATCATCATGGCACACGAACTCACGATCCGCGCGAACGGTCGCGCTGAAATGGCCTTCGTTGGCGAAACCCCGTGGCACGGGCTTGGCCAGAACGTCACCAAGGGGGCCAGCATCGGGGTCTGGCAGAAGGAAGCCGGCATGGACTGGGAGGCGAAGGAGGCGGACGTCTACTTCGAGGCAGCACGTGGCAACCTTGATCTCCAAAGGATCGGCGGGCACAAGGTCATCTATCGCAGCGACAACGACTACCCCCTCGCCGTCATGGGCAGCAACTACCAGATCGTTCAGCCGAAGGAAGTCCTGGAGTTCTTCCGGGATCTCACCGAGGTCGGGGGCTGGCATATTCACACGGCTGGCACTCTGCGTGAAGGCCGGAAGCTCTGGGCGATGGCCAGCCACGACGAGACGGCCTTGGTGGGTAAGGGAGACGCCGTCTCCAATAACCTGCTGCTGGCCACCAGCCTCGACGGCTCGATGCGCACGACGGCCATGCTCACCAGCGTGCGAGTTGTCTGCGCTAACACCTTGGCTATCGCTCTGAGTGGGACTGATGCCCAGAATGCCAAGATGGTCCGCGTTAGTCACCGCAGCATATTCGACCCACAGGGGATCAAGGAAGCACTCGGTGTGGCCACGGACTCCTTCGCAGCGTTCATGCATCAGGCCAGGGAGTTGGCTGACACTCCGATGGACCTGGCTGATGCCCGGGATGTGCTGATCAAAATCTTCGGCCAGACTAACAGCAAGGCAGCGACCAACACGTCGTGGATGGGGGATCTGTCGAAGCTGCAACGCTGTGATGAAGAGGAGGCCAAGGATAGCCGCTCGGTCGGGCGGATCCTCGAGTTGTTCGACGGCGCAGGCATGGGGGCCACCCTCAAGACTGCCAAGGGCACCTCCTGGGGCCTCCTTAACGCCGTGACTCAGTTTGTCGATCATGAGATGGGCCGGACTCAGGACACCCGTCTCGACGCTGCCTGGTTTGGTCGGGGCCAGCAGTTCAAACAGCAAGCCCTCGACCTGCTGACTGCGTAACCAAAAGGGGCGGAGGATCTCCGCCCCACTCAACACATCAAGGAGATTATCATGGCTCAACGGATTACCGTGTGGAATCTGAATCATGATGACTAGCACCCTTCGTGTGGAATCGAGCATGGCAGGCCGGGCAAACATAGACGGCTTTGGGATGTTCGCCCCGAACGATTGGCCTGATATGGTGGGCTTCCAAGGTGGGAGCTTCAAACACCCCTCCACAGGACTCACAGCGGTTGCCAAGGGCCTCCATCAGGGATTCATGAGCCTTGGCCTGGCTGGTCATTCTGGTGTCGGGGTAAACGCCGCCCAGGGGCTGGATGAACGCGCCGCCGCACTCCCGGCACTTGTAGCGCTGTGCGTTGGCCAGGATGCGCACCGGGCGCCCCCGGATAGGGCTGTCGCGGATGTAGATGGGCTTGGGGCCATGCCTGTACAGACCGCCGATGACGCCGCATTTCTGGCAGGCGTCAGGCTGGACGGTGTACTCGGCATGAATCTCGTACTCGTCCCCGTCTCGGCGGGTTTCAGTGGCTTTCCAGCCCGGGAGATCAAGGATGTCGGTCATCCTCGGATTGTCGCGGACTCATGCACAGTGGTTAGCCTCTACGAATCTGCTGGGCCAAGGTGCGCAATCCCGCCGACACCTCGGAACATGCGTGCTGTGCTTTTGTCCACTTGGCGCCGCTGTCTAGCTCCGCCTCCAGTTGTTCTGCCAATACCAACAACTGCGGCTCCAACGCAAGCACATTCACAAGACCGAAAAACTCGGTGCAGTGCTCGCCGGCTGCATTCTTCGCGTCTTCCTTTGTCAGTCCAAGGCCAACGCGACCGTCATAGTCTGTGCAAGCCCAGGCACATGGAGTAACTGACATACGAATTTCCTTTCCACACGTTAATCCGATATATGACTATACATCAACATGCAGAATTACACACGATATTCCGGAGAGCCCTGAAATCATCTGTATGATTGAGGGCGCAATGCCCTCTTTTTTTTGGAGAACCAACCATGACCTTCCGCTCAACCAAGACCTATGGCCACGACATCGGCCTCTCCGCTGCTTTCAGGCAGTGGCGGGCTGATTCGCACTGCCGGCTGATTCACGGCTACGCTCTCGCCGTTCACCTGGAGTTCGAGGCCGACGAGCTCGACGTCCGGAACTGGGTCGTTGACTTCGGCTCGCTCAAGAGCTTCAAGCAATGGCTGCAGGACACTTTCGATCACAAGCTGCTCGTGGCTGAGGATGATCCGCAGAAGGAGATCCTGCTCGGGCTGGGCAAGGCTGGATTGGCCGAGGTGGTCATGGTCCCGGCGACTGGCTGTGAACGCTTCGCCGAGATGATCTACGAGTGTGCGGACATCTGGCTTGGCGCCAATGGTTACAAGCCCCGCGTTCGCATCGCCAAGGTCGAAGTCCGTGAGCATGGAGCCAACAGCGCCATCTACACCGGCTCCGCCAAGTAAGAACTAACCATCAAGGAGATCATCATGCTGGAACAAGCAATTAGCTCGATCATCAGACAGCAGCGGAGCATCGGGATTCAAGCCGTCACTGCTACTGCTCTTTTCGTGGGCATCCTCGCCATGCTTCTCGGGTATCAGGGGACCACCCTGACCATGGGCCTGATCATGACAGGCGCCGCTCTCGTTATCGTGAACTTGATCTTTGTGATCATTCTGGTCTCGATTCCCAGCTACGTCGGACGAGAAGCTGCCAAGCTGACTGAACCCGCTGCTCCGAAAGCATCGGCTCACCAAACGGCGTCCCCGTGGGAAATGCAGCACAAGCTCATGGAAGCCTCCGGCCAGTGGTTGCCGAATAGACCAACGCTAACCAACGGGACGCTACTCTACGGGGCCTTGATCATGGAGGAAGTCGCTGAGACGTTTCAGGCAATCGTCAAGGTGATGGGAGCTTATGCTGATTCTGAGGACTCCGCCGTTGATATTGAGTGTAGCCGGGTAAACCTGCCGGATTTCATCATCATCCGGAATCACTATTACGATAATGCCATGATGCTCTTGGCAGCATCGAAAGCTATCCGTGGATGCTTGGCAAACCAGACCTACCTCTGGGACATCCCCCGTGATCTGGCTGAAGAACTTCTGGATGGCACCACGGACATAACTGTGGTGAACTGTGGCTTTGCTCTGGCGACGGGCTTGCCCGGGGAGATGGCCTACGATGAGGTAGCAATCTCGAACCTCAGCAAGCGAAACCCGGACACGGGCATCATCGACAAGACGCCTGACGGCAAGTGGATCAAGGGCCGTGACTACCGCCCGCCAAATCTGGCACCGGTTCTCGCCCAGCAGCACCTGGCCAACTCCTGGAAGTCACGGGCCTGACATGACGACTGACGGACCTCTGTTTGAATCATCCAAGGATGCCCTCCGCTTCGCCTTGAACTTCTCGGCGTCGGCTGCACCACCGACTCCGTATATGAGCAAGGCGATGGCAGAGGTCCCAGCATCCAAGGGCAAAACCAAGGACCTAGAGGAAGAGCTGGCCAAGGCCGCTCGTCAATGGAATCTGAACCCAGGTCCTAGCCTGCGTGGTCTCACTGGGGCTGCGCAGGCCGGCTTGATTCGCGCCCAGCTCACCAAGCTCGATCTGGTTCACCAGTACATCCTGACAGTGCTCATGATGGTCCCAACGACGCCCTGCTCTTGTGGGGCGCCATGCTGTATAGGGTACCGCCCCATCCCCAGGTACGTCGAGGCATTCAAGCAGCTGGGCCTCCTGGTCGAGCAGGCCGGCGATCTCCTCAACGGTGATGATGGGCAGAAGGGTGTATCGAAGCAGCCTAAGCTCTGGGCCCTGATCACGGAAGGCTTCATATCTGGCCGGGCCGGGAGCCTCACCAAGCTAGCCCAGGATGCCGGCGTCAGCATGAGCACTGCAGCCAAGCACCGGGAGTGGGTCTTGAGTCTCCTAGAGCAGTGGGAGGACGAAGCATGGCTGCAGATCGACCCCATCCTGGTCGATGCCGGCATCGTCGGGAGCCGGGCTTGAATACCTGGGAATTTAACCAGGTCTTTTTAACGGGCTCTGGGGGCGATTTGCCCCCTCCCCTATATATAGGCCTACCTTCCAGGGAGATCGCCGATCTGGGGTCGATCTGACGCGTTCTGGCCACCCCCTTGCCCACCAAAGTTGACCCGGTAGCAAGAAATGACCTAATATCTCGTCCCATCAATTAGTGGTGATAATTCCGTCCGGTCCCGGCCTGCCCATTTCGGCAGGCCTTTTTCATGTTCGGGCGCGATCTGGTTCCCTCGATAGCTTGAGCGTCGTGGGTTGAGGTCAGTTGGGGCCTTTGTAGAGCTGGGAGCCGCAGTCTCCCGGATCCCAGCTTCTTGGCTTCGGCCATGACTTGTTGGAAGTTGCCCTGCTGATCTCTTCGGCCAAGCCTCTCGATCATCTAGCGACGGAGGTGGTCGGGGGTCCTTTTTGGCCACCAGCTTGTATGAATCCTCACCACAACGTTGATCAGCAATGCGGGCCGGCGCTTCCCGGTCATCTCACAGGAGGCATCATGCGCAAGTAACTCATCAGCACTCAGTCTGGCTTACAAGGCTCCCACCGCAAATCTGGGGAGCCTTGTTCCATGAGTGCCTAGTAAGCGGGGCTGGCAAGGGTCATACGCAACTCCCTCAAACCAGTCCCTTAATCGGGGCCAGTCCCACTCACTAGGCATTCATGAAACAAGTTTCAGGGATCCCCATGCGAGATCACCAAGATCGGGTTAGCGCCGATCAGATCCATGGAAGTCTCCTCACCTCGTGACGCACGCTGCTTTATGCGAGTGGTAGTCGAGCTTGGGGATCCCTCCCTTTTCCGCGAATAGGCCCACGCCACTCCAACAACACGGCGTCTTGGTCTTAGGAGCAATCATGCGGACACCCATCTGGAGCGAGGACTACATCGCCAAAGCCCTCGCGTATCAACTCTTCAACAGAGCAGAGCTGGTCATACCCAACTGCTACTGGACTGGCCATGAGACCGACCTCCTCGTCATCGAACGGAAGAACCTCCGGATCATCGACGTAGAGATCAAGATCAGTCGAAGCGATCTCAAGGCCGACACCAAGAAAGACAAGTGGTGGCACCATAGACCATGGTCACGTAGACATGAAGCAGCCAAGCCACGCAAATGGCCCGACAAGGTCTGGAAGCACTACTACGTAATGCCTGCCTCAATCTGGGACGGCAAACTCATCGATCACCTACCGGAGGCTTCAGGCATCGTACTCCTAGCCGAGCAACGTAACGCCAGCACTCCGATAGCAGCCAGACTCATCCGTAGAGCACATCCTTGCCGGGATGCCAAACCAATCAGCCCACAAGACGCAATCGATCTAGCACGACTAGCGTCCCTACGGATGTGGGCAGCCTTAACTAAGGAGAAATGACAATGAGCTTCAGCTTCCAAGTCAAAGCCAAGAACCAAGCCGACCTCGTGGCAGCAGTAGCAGCCAAGATGGAGGAGATCGTGGCTCAACAACCCAGCCATTCCGTGGACAAGGAAGAAGTGCCTGCCGTGACGGAAGTCTACGCAGGCATGGTCACCATTCTGGAAGGCCACGAGATCCACGCCAACATCTCGGGCTCCGTGAGTTTCTTCCGCCAGGACGATGGCACCGTGATCAACTACACAGGCTCGGCCATCAGCGTGGGCATCTACTGCTTGCCGGAAGAAATCACGGGTATGCCAGCTTAATCAAGCTAACGAGCCTTGCGTAATCCGTGGGAATCAAACCCGACGGATTACTTGAGGTAGTTACGGGATGCCTAGGCTAGTGGCCAATGCTTTGCGTAGTGATACGTAGTGGCAGACACTGGTCTAGGATCTCACCTCTACGTAGACGGAGAAATAAATATCATGGAATCACGCAAGCGCGTTAAGCTTGCTTCGGGTCAAGGTGGTTGGCGCCCCGGAGCAGGACGCAAACCAGGATCAACCAACCGTATCAGCAATGAAGCTAGGGAGCAGGCCAAGCTCACCGGAGCACTCCCCCACGAGATCCTACTCAGCATGGCACGTGGTGAGCCCCAACTCATCCGTGAGATCGATCCGGAGACTGGCCGGGTCACTGAGCACTATGAGTCCGTTAGCTTGGAGAAGAAGTTGGACAGTGCGAAGGCTGCGGCGCCTTACTACGCGCCGAAGATCAGCACGGTGGAAGTGATTAGTGGAGTCGGAGACCATGACCTCGATCAGCTCATTGCGCAGCTTGCCGCCGAAGCAGGCGCTCATCTTGGCACTAGCGGAGAAAGCCAGGAGAGAGAAGATACGGAGAAACCGCGAAGCCGCGTTAAACTCCAACCCTGACGTTCGTCCGGAGTTCAAGGAAGGCCCGAGCCTAGTCCTGAACCGCAGCCATCCGTTGAGCGGGCTCTACTACAAGAAGAAACGCTACAAGATTGTATGGGGTGGTCGGGGTTCTGCGAAGTCGTGGGGCATCGCCGAAGCACTGATCCGGCTCACTGCAGCACTGCCCCTGCGCGTGCTCTGCACTCGTGAGTATCAGAATAGCATCAAGGACTCAAGCCACAAGCTGCTGAAGGATACGATCGAGCGTCTTGGCATGGAGTCCTGGTTCACCGTCACGGATTCGAGTATCAAGTCACGCACGGGCGCGGAGTTCATCTTCAAGGGCTTGCACGGCAATGAGGAAGGAATCAAGTCCACGGAGGGCATCGACATCTGCTGGGTAGAAGAAGCCCAGACGGTGACCAATGCTTCGTGGAAGTCCTTGATTCCTACGGTGCGTGGCGATGACGCTGAAATCTGGGTCAGCTTCAACCTGATCACGGAGGACGACTCTACCTTCCAACGGATGGTCGTGCGTCCGATGAAGCTAGCAGCAGAAGCCAACGACGAGGTCTTCGATCTCAACGATGCGCTCTATATGGGCTCGTTCGAGAACCGCCGCTACTTGATCCACAAGATCAACTACGATAGCAATCCTTACTTCCCGCAAGTCTTGCGTGAGGAGATGGAGGAGGACAAGGCCACGGACTACCACATGTATGAGCACATCTGGTTGGGCCTGCCCTTGCGTATCAGCAACGCCATCATCCTCAGTGGCAAGTATCGAGTCGAGGAGTTCGACGATGACCTCTGGAAGCAAGCAGACCGGCTTCATTTTGGCGCCGACTTTGGTTTTGCTCAGGACCCCAGCACACTTATCCGCTTCTTCATCCTGGAGCGGGGCGGCAAGCGTTCTCTGTACATTGAGTACGAGGCCTACGCAACCGGGGTTGAGCTTGACGAGATGGCGGACTTCTACGACACCGTCCCGGGCTCCCGGGATTGGCCGATCAAAGCAGATTCCGCCCGACCGGAGACAATCAGTCATATCCGCCGCAAAGGCTTTTCGATCTCAGCGGCGGAGAAGTGGGACGGCTCGGTGAAGGATGGCATCTCACACCTGCGAGGCTTTGCGGAGATCGTCATCCACCCGCGCTGCGTCAACACTGCCAGGGAGGCCCGACTCTGGCGCTACAAGGTCGACAAGAAGCAAACCGATGAGCATGGCAACCCGATGGTCTTGCCCATCGTAGTCGATAAGGACAACCACGCATGGGACGGCGTCCGCTATGGCCTTGACGGCTATATCCAGCGGAGCGGCTCACTGGGGGTCTGGAGTCGACTCGGGAAACCAGCATAAGGAGTAATCATGGCCACCAGTACCCGCAAGGCAATCACCGAGGCCGAAGCCCCGGCGCCCCACGTTCCCAGGACCACGCAGCCCAGAAAGCCTGCCGTGGTCAATCCCCACGCGAAGGAGGCAGTGGAGCAAATCTACTACCAAGCCAACGCAGCACCATCGGCCAGCATGGCCATCGATGCTGTGCGGGCGATCCGCGTCCTCAACCTCGACCCGGCAGTTGGCGTCTACAAGACGGAGATGCTGGAATACCTGTCAACCCTCAAGGACTGATCATGACCAAGCACATCCACATCCACATTCATCGCAAGACCCGTGACGCCGGTGAGTTCCGGGAAGAAGATCACCCGCGCCGCAAGGACGGTAAGTTCGGATCCGGGGGTGGTGGCGAGAAGAAGGCTACCGGCAAAGGTCCGGCTTTGCGTGAGAAGCCGTTGCCCGGTGAGGTGGATAAGCATGGCAACCTCGTCAAGCCTTCGTTCAACCCGAACGAGAGACCCAAGACCGACCAGGAGATTCAGGCAGAGCTTGAGAAACGTCACCCGACCAGGACTATCAAGTCGGAGTCCCAAATCAAGGCTGGCAAGAGTCGTGGCGACGCCGAGGACTCCGACTTCAAGGAAAGTGAGCATCCCCGCGACAAGAGTGGGAAGTTCGGCTCCGGGGGTGGCGGTGGTGGCGGTAAGCTCACTCCTGGTGGTCGAGTGGACACCGACCGGAAGATCAAGGCAACTATCCAAGAGATGAAAACGGCGAAGGGCCAGCGGTTGATTCAGTTGAAGAACGAACTGCGGGGCTTGAAGTCTCAAGCAAGGGAGCCAGTGCGGCCAACCCCGTCTAGCAAAGCTGCTCCTATTCGTAAGGTCGAGCGAAGCAAGATGACGCAAGACTTCAACTACGCAGGCCCCCAAGATGGACAGCAACAGTCTCAAGGAAGGCCAAGCCTTGTACGACAAGAGCGGGCGGAAAGTTGACGAGGTAGAAAGCGTGGCCAAGCGCAGCATTGGTCGAGGCGTCGTGATCAACACCCGCGCCGGCTACAAAATTGGCGTTGATCCTGACGGCACGGACCAGCACGGCTATACCAACGTCAAGCCGGGGACCAGTGACGCCAAGATCAAACACCGAGCGATGGGTGGTCAGAGCAAATAACAAGGAGCCGTCATGGCACGAACTTCAATCAAGGCCGCGGTGCGCGATGCCAAGGCCGAGGATAAGCGTGAGCGCAAGCGGTACGCAGGATCCTTCCTTAATGCAGCGACCGATGACAGCTTCATCAACTTCGCGCAGAAGCTGGGCATCGGCGCCGACAACGCCTTGACCTCGGGCACCTACGGCTACAACCCCATCACGCGCAACCGCGTGCTGCTGGAGTGGATCCATCGGGGCTCATGGTTGGGTGGCGTGGCCATCGATCTGATCGCCGATGACATGACCCGCGCTGGCATCGACTTCACCTGCGAGATGCCACCCGAGGATAGTGAGGCCATCGAAAGCGAGATGACCAACTTGGGGTTCTGGGAAGGTTCCAACGAAGTGGTGGCATGGTCTCGACTCTACGGCGGCTCTGTTGGCGTCCATCTGATCGATGGCCAGGACATGAAGACCCCGCTTCGACTCGAGACCGTGGGCAAGGGCCAATACAAGGGCATTCTGGCACTCGACCGCTGGCAGATCGAACCCAGCCTAGAGGATCTCGTCACCGACTTTGGGCCGTATCTTGGCACCCCCAAGTACTACAGGGTTCTGGCGAATGCTCCGGCGCTGCGCGGCATGACCATCCACTACAGCCGCTTGGCCTATCGGATGGTCGGCATCAAGCTGCCCTATCAGCAGCGCCTCACGGAGAACCTGTGGGGTATCTCGATCCTGGAGCGTCTCTACGATCGCCTGCTCAGCTTCGACAGTGCCACCACGGGTGCTGCTCAGCTGGTCTACAAGGCGTATCTGCGGACCCTCAAGATCGACGGCCTGCGTGAGATCGTTGCCGCGGGTGGCCAACCCATGAACGGACTCATGCAGTACACCGAGATCATGCGGCGCTTCCAAGGCATGGAAGGCATCACCCTGCTCGACAAGGAAGATGAGTTCGACGTCCAGCAGCATGGTGCCTTCTCGGGCCTGAGTGATGCTCTCGTGCAGTTCGGCCAGCAGCTCTCCGGAGCCTTGCAGATCCCGTTGGTGCGCCTCTTCGGGCAGAGCCCAGCCGGGTTGAATGCCAGTGGTGATTCCGATCTCCGGACCTACTACGACGGCATCAACCAGAAGCAGAACAAGGAGATGCACCTCGGCGTGACCGCTGGCTACAAGCTCTGCGCACAGAGTCTGGGGATCAACATTCCGGACAACTTCGGCGTGGCCTTTGCTCCGCTGTGGCAGCTCTCCGATAAGGAGAAGGCTGACATCGCATCGAGCGTGGGCTCGACTGTCAGCAATGCCATGGAGCAGGGCATCATCGGTCGACGCACGGCAATGAAAGAACTGCGCCAGAACAGCAAGACGACGGGCATCTTCACCAACATCACCCAGGACGCTATCGAGGAGGCTGACGACGAGATCGCGCCTCCTGGTGGTGATGAATCGCTTGGCGGGCCCCCGATGCCAGGGAGTGAGGGTCTCGGTGGCTCTGATCTCAACGACCCGAGTGAAGATACGCCGGCCAATAGCTTGCCAGGAGATGTGAATGAAGAAACTCGACCGAATGGGAAAGAAGGCCCGATGGCTGGAAGCACGCCGCGCCGAAAGCTCATACAACACGAGGCTGCGCCAGGTGGCCAAGCAGGTGGGCGTGATCATCAAGGGGTTCGCCCCCGACGGAAAGCTTACGAAATCTAAGCTACCAGGCTTGATCAAGGCGCTCGACGACTACTCCCGACTGCTCGGACCATGGGCACGATCCGTGGCCGAGTACATGCTAGCTGATGTCGCACGACGCAACAGCAAGGCATGGAAGCTGACCGGGGAGGAGATGAGTCGGGCGCTACGACTCGAAATCGAGCACGCTCCCATTGGCGCCGTCTACAAGCAGTTGATGGCCGAGCAAGTTGACCTGATCACCAGCCTGCCGAAGAAGGCAGCAGAGCGGGTCAATGCTCTGGCCACAGAAGCCATGATCACCGGGCAGCGCAGTTACGTTGAGGTCCTGAAGGAGATCATGCGGACTGGCGAGGTCACCGAGTCTCGCGCCCGCATGATCGCCCGTACTGAGACCAGCCGGGCGGTTACTGCTCTGACTCAGGCCCGCGCCACCTTCGCCGGCAGTGAGGGCTATATCTGGCGCACAGTCAAGGATGCCGACGTCCGTGATACCCATAGGGCCTTGGAAGGCAAGTACATCCGCTGGGATAGCCCACCCAAGACCGACAAGGGGATTGACCCCTATCACGCAGGAGCCGGCCCGAACTGCCGATGCTTCTGTGAACCAGTTCTACCCGATCTCTGAAAGGACCAGACATGTCAACGCCATACCAGCCGCAAGGCCCCTCAGCCATCCTCCAGGATCTGCTCAATCTGGGCGTCCTGCGAGTTGACAAGACCAATGCGCGAATCCTGCTCCCCGATGGCACTGATCTGCAGATCACAGTCCCGGGGGCCTTGAAGCTGTTGGGCAAGGTCATCGTCAACAACAATGCCGCTGCCAGCTACAACGTCCCGGCCAACACCGGCTATGTGGCCTTCACCGGTACGCAGCAAGCAAGCCTGACCATCAACTTCCCAGCAGCAGCTGCTGCCATTGATGGTGAGATCATCGCGGTGTTCAGTCAGGCGGCAGTCGGGACAGCCCTGACTCTTGCCAGCATCGGGGCGACCTTCGTTGGCGCTCCTGCGACGCTGACTGCTGGCCAGGTGATTCGCTTCATCTACAACCACGCCACCACCCAGTGGCTTCCCATCTAAGGAGGGCCTATGACCAAGAGGAGTCAGATCACCCGCTTCCCCACGCAAGACAGGGGTCCTCCCACGGAGATCGACGCTCATGGCGGTTTTCATATCGCCGAAGAGCTTGGTCCCAACATGCGCAAGTTGCCCAACGGCAACTTGCTCTGCCTCAACGTGCCACTGGCCCGCACGGGTTGGATGATGTATGGCCCCAACGAAACTCCGATCGAGGTCGGGAAGGAAAGGGTCGCCTACGTTGAGCGCACTGCGGATGATCTCTTCCATCCCAAGACGCTGGCCTCCTTCAATGGCGCCGCGGTCGTGGATGAGCATCCCCCGGATGATGTGGCCCCCGATAACTGGCGTGAGCTGGGCAGGGGCTTCGCCATCAACATCCGCAGGGGCGAGGGTGATGACGCAGACGTCATGCTCGGAGACCTGGTAATCACCGACAAAGATCTGATTGAATCGATCCTTGCTGGTAAGCGGCAAGTCAGTCTCGGCTACGATGCTGACTACGCACAGACTGCGCCGGGGGTGGGTCGACAGACCAATATCCTGGGCAACCATATAGCGCTGGTCGATCGTGGTCGCTGTGGCCCGCGCTGTGCAATTGGCGACCATGCATATCAACCCAGTGAAAGAAAGGAAACTGCGATGACCAAACGTGTTCAGATCAACACGGGCGGCTCGCCTCGTCGTGTGCCGTTGAGCGCACAGATCGCCTCCGCGCGTCAGCGTGTGGCCGATGCTGAAGCTCAACTGGAAGCACTTGAGGCCGGCCAAGGTTCGACTGCCGATGACGGCGAGCCGGAGGATGAGAGCGGGGCGACCCACGTCCACATCCACGTCGACGCCGGCAAAGCCCACGCCAACAGTCCGATGACCGGCACCGGCGTCGAGGACGAAGAGCCCGAGAACATGGAAGAAGGCGAGGGCGCCAAGACCATGGACGACGAGGTCGAAGCCCGCTTCCAGGCCCTGGAGGCTGGCCACCAGAAGATCAACGAGGAGCTGTCGCAGATCAAGGACATGCTCACCAAGATCGCCGGTGGTGGCACTGAGGACAAGGACCCCGATGCCGGCGAAGAAGAGGAAGAAGAGGAAGAAGGCACCAAGGACTCCGACGAGTCCATGGAAGAGCCCGACAAAGCCAAGGCCAAGACCGGTGACTCGGCAGGCAAGGGCAAGGCTGGCAAGACCAAGGACAGCGCCGCTCTCGAAACCTCGTACAAGGCAGTGCTGGCCAAGGCTGAGATCCTGGTGCCGGGCTTCCGCATGCCGACGTTCGACGCCGCGATGACTCGCGCCAAGACCATCGACCGCATGTGCAATGCCCGCCGCTCGGCTCTGACGGCCTGCTACGCAACGGCTGATGGTGCGACTCTGATCACCAGCGTCGCCGGCGCCAAGACGATCGACCTCGACAGCATGGATTGCCGCCAGGTCGCCGTTGTCTTCAACGCCGCCGCGGGTGCCAAGGCCCTGCTCAACAATGCCAAGCAGACGCGTGACAGCTCGACGATGGCATCCGGCGAAACCAAGCCGGCGTCCGGCGTAACGAGTATCGCCAGCCTGAACGAGGCCAACCGCAAGTTCTGGGAGGGGCAGCTGCACAAGTAAGCCCTGACCTGACTCTCAACTTCTCCCCTCTCTTCAACCTTTCACGAAGGAAATTTCCGTCATGAAAAAGACTCTGATCGCTCTGGCGGCTCTGGCCGCTTGCGCGGGCATCACGACCCGTGCTCGCACGCACGACGTGGCTTTCACCTACCGCATGGGTGGCGGCTTCGTCGGCGACATCAACCGCACACACCCGGCCTCGATCCTGCCCGGTCTGCAGAACAGCACCAACCCGATCCGGCTGTACGGTGACCCGGCGCTGATCAACGCGGCCGATGGCAGCTACCGCGGCATCATCGTCAGCGACACGGCCGATGCCAACATCGCCGGCGTCCTGGCGCGTCCCTACCCGATCCAGCAGCAATCGGGTGGTCCCTCGGCTGCTCTGGGCTCGGCCACGCCGCCCCAGACCGCCGCGGCACTCGACGTGCTGGAGGATGGCTTCATCCTGGTGAAGTGCAACAACTTCGGCGCGAATGCTCCGACCCGCGGTGGCGCCGTCTACTGCTGGTACGCGGCCAATTCCGGCAATCACGTCCAGGGCGGCTTCGAGGCTGCGGCCACGGTTTCCAACACCTTCAAGGTGCTGAATGCTGAGTGGAACAGCCCCGTCGACTCCAACGGCGTGGCCGAGCTGCGCGTCTGGAAGGCCAAGCAGTAAGCCCTAAGCTGACCGTCTGACCTGAACATCCCATCAACTGAGAAGGAATGATCAACATGAAACCCTTCGGTATCATCCGTGCCCGTACGCGCGACAATGCGTTCGAGATGGGCAACCTGGGCACCGCGCCCATCGACCAGTACGGTAACCAGCGGGGCAAGACCCTGGACTACGCCTACAAGACCCATGACGGCTTGGCCGCTCGTGGAGTCAAGACGGTGGACTCCACCGGTGCCTTCCTCGTCGGCGAACTGGAACGCCTCGACCAGACCCTGCACATGCCGCTGGCGGCTGTGACCTGGTCGCGTGACATCCAGCTGCGTGAAGACGTGAGCATTGCCGATGAGCTGTCCAGCTTCACGCTGACCAACTTCGGCGCTGCTGGCAGCATGGGCACCGGCGCTGGCATCCGCAACGGCAAGGCCTGGATCGGCAAGTCGACTGACCAGATCGGTGGCATCGGCATCGACATGGGCAAGTTCCCGCAGCCCCTGACCCCGTGGGGTATGGAGATCAAATACTCCATCCTCGAACTGGCCAGTGCTGCGCAGCTGGGTCGTCCCATCGACGCCCAGAAGTACGAAGCCCTGAAGTTGAAGCACCAGATGGACATCGACGAGCAGGTCTACGTCGGCGACTCGACCATGGCCCAGACCGGCCTGTTCAACAGCTCGCTCGTGACCAATGTGAGCAATCTGCCGAACGGTGCCTCCGCGTCTCCGCTGTGGGCCAACAAGACCCCGGCCGAGATCCTGGCCGACGTCAACGCGATCCTGCAGAGCGCATGGGCTGCTTCCGGCTACGCCGTGATGCCGCGTGAGATCCGCATCCCGCCGACCCAGTTTGGTGCGATCTCGACCCAAGTCGTGTCGAATGCCGGCAGCGTCTCCATCCTGAAGTACCTGCTGGAGAACAACATCGTCACGGCCTCGGGCAACGGCAAGATCAACATCCAGCCGGCCAAGTGGCTGGTGGGTGCTGGTTCCGGTGGCACCATCGGCACCTCGGGGACGGTCGATCGCATGATCGCCTACACCAACGAGAAGCAGTTCGTGCGCTACCCCATGACCATGCTGCAGCGCACCCCGATCCAGTACGACTCGATCTTCCACAAGACCACCTACTACTGCCGTCTCGGCGTAGTGGAGGTCGTGTACCCGGAGACCGTGGCGTACCGCGACGGCCTGTAAGCCCTGCTGGGCATGCTTGAGTAGAAGGCCCTCCGGGGCCTTCTTTCTTCCCCCTTCACAGGAGAACATGATATGAGTCAACTGATGGATGCCATCAAACGCCGGACTGAAGCCGCGGGCAATGCGCGCCGCAGTCTCGACCCCGATCCCCGGACTTCTGATGACCAGAAGCCCCAGCCGGATCCGGATCCCCGCCAAGCGCAGGATCAGACCCAGCCCCCGACCCCCGACGTCCAGCCCTCGATCCTCGGCCGCATGGTGCCCACGGCTTACGCGCCCGAGAAGGGCATGCTGCATCAGGTCGGTGCTGCCCACTCGCACGACGACGACTTCGTGACGGTCCTCATCCCCAAGGACTTCAAGTTCACGACCGATGATGGCAAGATAGTCGAGTACAAGGCCGGCATCGACGAGATGCCCCGCAGTCACGCCGGGCACTGGTTCAGCAAGGCACAAGGCGTCGAGATCCGCGACGAGTAAGCAAGAGCCCTCCAGAGGAGTTTCATCATGGCAGTTACGGTCGCTACCTTCCGGGGGGCTTTTCCCGCTTTCACAAACGCCACCACCTATCCGGATCCTCAGGTTCAGATGTACATCGACCTGGCCAATCAGCTCCAGGATCCCAATCGGTGGGGCGCCCTTTTCGATACCGGGGTGATGCTCTTCACAGCACACCATCTGGTTCTCGACTATCAGTCGAACAAAGCCGGGGCTCTTGGCCAGAAGCCCGGCGAGATTGAAGGCCCGGTCAACAGTGGCTCGGTTGACAAAGTCAGTTATGGCCGTGATCCCAGTGCCGCAATGAACCCCAAGGATGGGCATTGGAATCTGAGCACCTACGGCATCCGGTATGCCAAGTTCATCAAGATGCTCGGGGCTGGTCCGCAGATCGCTACGGTCCCGCTGGGCGGTGATACGCCCGGCTACTACCCGGCTCCCTGGCCCGGTCCCTACGTAGGTCCGTTCTGATCATGGGAATCTTCGGCTCCGGTCAGCGTAAGACCTTTGACGGCAAGAACGGGGTCAAGATCACCAAGCCCTTGAAGGTCCCGCTTGATACGCAACTCTATCGGCTTGCAGAGCTTGAGGTGCTGGTCGGCTTTCCTGAAGGTGGGGAAGCCAGACCGCCAGATGAAAATGGTGGCTCCTCTGACATGACGAATGCAGCTCTCGGCTACATCCATGACAATGGCGTGCCTGAGCAGAACATCCCAGCGCGGCCATTCATGACTCCCGGCGTTGAGCGAGTCCGCAAGGAGTTGACGGCCAAGCTCGGTCAGATCGCCAAGGCTGCGACGAAGGAGAACGCACCACCCGACGTCGTGGCGGTCGGACTCACTCAGGTCGGACTCATCGCACAGGCATCGATCAAACGACAGATTACAGATGGCATAGGGCCTCCGTTGAGTGAAGCCACTTTGCGAGCGAGAGCACGCAAAAAGAAGAACAGCAAAGGGGCCAGGATGGAACTAGCGGCCCGCAAAGCCGGGGCAGCCCCTTCCCTTGATCTTGCGAAGCCACTACTTGACACGAATGAGATGTACAAAGCTATCAACTACGTGATCAGGCCCAGAAAGAAAAGGAAGTGAAGCATGCCAAGCCTTGATGTTTCATGGATGACGACCAACCACATGCTAGCCGATACCTTCGATGTGATCAGGCGATCAGATCCCGTCGATAACTACGGCAGAACCAACCCTACGGCGGTTCAGACCTTCTCGGGGATCACGGGGGTCGTCACCCAGCAGGATCCTGCCGATCTGATGCGCCGGGATGATGGGCAGATGGTGCCACGGTTGATCTTCGTGGCCAGCACCTTTGCCTTCAAGAACGCATCGGCCGGCTTCCAGCCTGATCAGATCGTTTGGAATGGAACGACCTACACAGTCAAGCAGGTCTATCCGTATAGCCGCTTCGGGCCTGGGAGCTACGAAGTAGTCGCGGAGTCGATGAACGCAACGGATCCGTAAGGAGCCCAGATGGCAACAACCTACATACCACCGATGCCGGCGCCGGCTCCCGTGCCGATTTACGACAATGCCTTGGAAGACGTCTTCCACGACAACATCGTAGGCGTCATGACCTTTGACCCGACTCTGGTGCGGCCACGCTGGCAACCAGAGCCACCGAACCAGCCGGCCTTCACCACGGATTGGGTGGCGTTCGGGGTCACTGTGACCGATAGCGACAAGTTCGCCTATCAGGTTCATGATCCCACGGCGAACTCGGGTCTAGGTGCGGATCAGTTCGAGAAGGATGAGCGGATTGAGATCCTCTTGTCCTTCTACGGACCGAATAGCTATCTGAACAGCAAGCTGTATGGCGACGGCCTCCAGATTGATCGCAATCGGGATGACCTCCTCGCCTATGGCATCAAGTTCGTCGAGGTCTCCGAAGCACGCAACGTGCCGGCCCTGCTTAAGGATAAGTGGGTGAAGCGCGTCGATGTGACGGCCACCTTCCGACGCCGCATTAAGCGGACCTATGGCATTGTGACTGTTGTTGGTATTGCCCCCGGCACGATCAACAACGAGCAATACACGACTTCGTTCAAACTCCCTTGATTCCTTAACGAGAAAGGAAATTCCCCATGAACCCGACTCTTCCCGTCAACCAGATCGTCAACGTCGGCGTCCAGCTGACTCCGGCTGGGGCTCAGGCGCAGAGCCTGAGCAATCTGCTGGTGCTTGGCACCTCTGGCATCATCGATACCGTCGAGCGGTATCGTATCTACGGCACGCTCGATGCCATCGCTGCTGATTTCGGCACCACGGTCGAGGAATACAAAGCCGCGGCCAAGTGGTTTGCTCAGTCGCCGCAGCCCACCTCGCTCATCATCGGCCGTTGGCTCAAGACGGCAGCATCCGGTGGTCTGCGCTGTGCTCCACTCAGCGCCACGCAGCAAGCGATTGCCAGCTGGAATGCCATCACGGCCGGCTCCTTCAAGCTGACCAAGGATGGTGGTGCTGCCACGGACATCACCATCCTGAACTTCTCGGGTGCGGCCAACCTCAACGCAGTCGCGTCGATCATTCAGGCAGCATTGACCGGGGTCACGTGCGTCTGGAATTCCAACTACCAGCGGTTTGAGTTCCAGAGCAACACGACCGGCCCGACTTCGGCTATTGCTTTCCTGGCAACTGCCGCAACGGGCACCGACATCAGTGGCATGCTTGGAGGCACTTCGACCAGCAGTGGTGCTTATGTCTATGCCGGCGCGGCTGCTGAAACTGCTGCGGCCGCAGTCACGTACTTCGATGGCCAGATTGGTCAGCAGTGGTATGGCCTGAACACCCCAGCAGCCGTCGATGCTGATCACCTGGCAGTGGCGGCATACATCGAAGCGGCCACGGTCAAGCACGTCTACGGCATCACGACCAACGAGGCTGCGGCTTTGGTTCCCTCGGCCACGACCGACATCGGCTACCAGCTGCAGCAGCTCAAGTACAAGCGCACCATGACGCAGTACAGCTCGTCGGATACCAACGCCGTGATCTCGGCCATGGCCCGGATCCTGACGACCAACTACAACGGCAGCAATACGGTCATCACGCTGAAGTTCAAGCAAGAGCCGGGGGTCGTGGCCGAGTACATCAACACGACGCAAGCAGCCTCGCTCAAGGCCAAGAACTACAACGTGTTCGTGAACTACGCCAACAACACCGCCATCCTCCAGGAAGGCGTCATGGCAGATGGCACGTTCACCGACATCGTGATGGGCACTGACTGGCTGGCGGTCACCCTGCAGAACACCCTGTACAACCTGCTCTACACCAGCACGACCAAGATCCCGCAGACCGACGCCGGTATGCAGCTGCTGACGACTGCCTGTGATGCCATCTGCTCGCAAGCCGTGATCAACGGGCTGCTGGCTCCGGGCATCTGGAATGCTGGTGGCTTCGGGCTGCTCAAGCAGGGTGACTACCTGCAGAAGGGCTACTACATCTACAGCGCCCCGGTCAGCACGCAGAATCAGTCGGACCGCACGGCTCGCCTTGCCATGCCGATCCAGATCGCAGCCAAGCTCGCCGGCGCCATCCACAGCGTCGATGCGTTGGTCACTGTCAACCAGTAACTCATCAAGTAAAAGGAGTTTCTCATGTCTCAGACTTACAGCTTCCTTGACGTCAAGGCTGCGATCGTTGGCCCCGGTGGGGGCTTCAGCCTTGGCTCTGGCGCCGGCAACGCGGAGGAGGGCATCTCGATCACCCCGACCGGGGATATCGGTGGCATGCTGATCGGCGCCGATGGCTCCGGCCAGCACAGCCTCTATGCCGACAAGAGCGGTCGCGTAGTGGTGCGCCTGCTGAAGACCTCGCCGGTCAATCAGCTGCTCTCGGCGATGTATGCCTTCCAGACGGCCTCCGGTGCCGCCTATGGGCAGAACACGATCACCATCAATGACTCCCAGCGTGGTGACGTGATCACGTGCGGACAGGTGGCTTTCGCCAAGGCTCCCGACCTGACTTACGCCAAGGAAGGCGGCACGAATGAATGGGAGTTCAACGCGGTCCGGATTGAGCGTACGCTCGGGGCCTGATCTGGCTAGCTAGGAGACGATAACATGAGCGTGATTCAAGTGAATGGCCACACCTACAAGGTGGGCAAGATGAATGCCTTGGCTCAGTTCCACGTGAGTCGGAGGCTCGCCCCGGTCATGGCTGCGATGGGCATGAGCTTGTCGCAGTTGAAGGGTGATGGTGATGGTCCCCCGGACCTGGGGGATTTCACTCAGGTCGTAGGGCCGGCTACTGAGGTCATCGCCAAGATGAGCAATCAGGATGCCGACTTCATCATCTTCACCTGCTTGCAGGTGGTGAGTCGGGATCAGGGTTCCGAACGCTTCGCTCCGATTAGTGCTGGGCAGAACCTCATGTTCGAGGACATCGACATGCTGGTGATGCTCAGGCTGGTGGTCGAAGTCCTGATCGAGAACCTGTGGAATTTTTTGCCGGGGCCGGACGGCGCGCCTCCTTCGCCCGGCTCCTGACAACCCCCTCCGCATCGGGGGTGAGTTACATCTCGATGCAGGAGCAGGAGGACTGGCTCTTCCGACCGGTACTACGGGGCATGATCAGGGGTGAGAGCTTGATGGATGGATCCGTCGACCTCAACTACATCAGCCTCCTCAACGAGGCCATTGATGTGGAGATGGAGAATCAGTACCGCTTCCACCAGAGCCAAGCGATGAAGGGAAAACGAAATGTCTGATCAAGCAGTTCTGCGTGAGTATCTGATCGCGCTAGGCTTCAAGGTCAACAATCTGGCGCAGACCAAGTTCCAGATGGGCGTCGACAAGATGGACAAACGAGTTGGCATGCTCGGGAAGACCATCATCGGCGTGACGGCCGCAGCAACGACTATGACGACAGTCTTTGCCCGCGAGATGGAGAAGATGTACTACCTGAGCCGACGGGTCAAGTCGTCAGTCGGGAACATCCAAGCTCTTGAGTTCGCGGGTGGGCAGATCGGGGTCGGTGCGGAGAGGATGCGCGGAGCCCTTGAAGGCATGGCCAGATCGATCCGGTCGAACCCGGGGCTGGTGGGCTTGCTCAACCAGCTCGGCGTCCAGGTCCAAGGCCGAGACATGTCCGACGTTCTCACGGACTTCGTGACCCAGCTCAAGAAGATGCCCTCGTACAAGGCTCAGGCCTATGCCGGGCTCTTCGGTATCGATCCGGATACCTTGTTCATGCTGGAGGATGGCCTCGACAAGATGAAGGAGGCCGATGCCTTGCGCAAGCGCATGGCGGCTGAAGCAAACGTCGATCTGGATGCTGCGGCCAAGGCTGGTCGGGACTTCTCCAACTCGATGAAGGAGGTATGGGAGCGTGTTGGTTTGATCGGCACTCGGATCAGTATGGAGGTGCTGTCCAGCCTCCAGAAGATGGCCAACTTCCTCAACAGCAACCTGGACAGCATGAATCGCTGGCTAGGTCAGCACAAGACCATTGGTGGTGCTTTGGCTTCTCCCTTCAAGGAGGAGAACAGCCGGCGAACTGGCGGTCCCAGGACCTGGTTCGATTGGATCTTCACGCATCGCGTTGATCCGAAGAAGCCGGGGGAAGGTCCGACGTTCATTGGTGACTCCTCGGCCGGGATGAGCAAGGAAGCTCTGATGTCAAGCCTTGAGAGCCAGTACGCGTTGCCTGCTGGTCTGCTTGCTCGCATGTACAAGAAGGAGTCGGCGAACGGAACGCAGCTGGTGAGTCCCAAGGGGGCACTCGGACCGTTCCAGTTCATGCCATCTACGGCAGGTCAGTATGGGGTCACGGATCCCTATGACTTCAACCAATCGGCAACTGGGGCTGCTCGCTATCTCTCCGACCTCTATAAGAAGTACGGAGACTGGCAGCAAGCTACAGCTGCTTACAACTGGGGGCCGGGCAATCTGGATCGGTATGGTCTTGGCCGGGCTCCTGCTGAAACGCGGGACTATGTCAGTTCAGTGGCCCCCCAGGTTACCCAGACCAACCACTTCCATATCGATGGCGTTGGCAATCCGCAGGAGGTCGCTGATCGGGTGGCTTCGCAGCAGCGCAACGTCAACATCGATTTGGTCAGGAACTTCACACCGAGGACGCAATAATGGCTGATGCTGCTCAACTGACCGGGCTTGCTATCCATGGGATCCAGCTCGGGGTTCAGGCCGTGCTCTTCAAGCCGGCCCGGCGAATCGCTGACTTCGTGGCGCAGGTCACGATTGAAGAGTCTCATGTGGATGAACTCGAGATCACCGAGCATCCCGTTGAGCAAGGGGCTCAGATCACCGACCATGCCTATGCTCGGCCATCCGAACTGACGATACAGGCCGGATGGAGTAACAGCCCCTCAGTTGCTGGCTTCTTCGCTGGTATCAGCGCGGGGGTTGTGACGGGGACTCAAGCCGGCATCAACGATCTGATCAGTGGGAACGGTCTGACGCAGGCCAACGACATCTACCAGAAGCTGCTCGAACTGCAAACCTCGCGGGTCCCCTTCACAGTCGTGACTGGGCGCCGGACCTACGAGAACATGCTGTTTAAGTCGCTGAGGATCACGACCAACAAGGAGACGGAGAACTCACTCATCGTGACGGCCCAGCTTCGGCAGCTGATCCTCGTGCAGACCCAGGTCGTGAACTTTGCCGTTCCGGCCAGCGCGCAGACGCAGAGCCAGGTCACGCAGCCCATCACCAACCAAGGGACCAAGCAGCTCGCCCCCGGCGTTCGCTTCAATGCGACGTTCGGAGCCTTGGCCATGAACTAGGATGGCATCATGACGCCGTATGAGATCCCGCTTTCTGCTACTCCTCAGCAGTTCGACATCAGCCTAGGAGGGACGACTTACCAGTTGACTCTCTCCTGGAACGCGGCTCTGCAAAGCTGGGTGCTCGATATCCGTGATGCTAGTGGTAACGACATCCTGCTGGGAGTCCCATTGGTTACGGGGGTGAATCTGCTGGCCCAGTACCCACATCTGGGCTTCAATGGATCGCTGATTGTTCAGACTGACCACAACCCCGATGCGATCCCGACCTACGACAACCTCGGGGATACGAGCCACCTGTTCTTCGTGGTGCAATGATGGCAACGATGGATGCAAGCCTTCCTGAAGGCACGCAGTACGCCCGTAAGGTATCACTGCTGCTGACCGACGGAGAGACCGCACTCGATCTCTCCGCCATGCACTTCCGCTTCCACACCTCGCAAGAGGATGAGGAAAGTCCCAACAACTGCTCGATTCGCGTCTTCAATCTGAGCAAGGAAACAATGCGCAAGGTCCAGAAGGAATACTCACGCGTGGTGCTGCAAGCGGGCTATGAGAACGGCCCGTTTGGTGTGATCTTCGATGGCACCATCAAGCAGTTCAAGATCGGCAAGGAGGCCGACGCAGTCACGACCTACCTGGACATCCTGGCGGCTGATGGAGATCAAGCCTATAACTTCGGCGTGATCAACAAGTCCCTCTCGGCGGGCCAGCCGTCAAGTGAGCAGGTCAAGGCAGCAATTGATGCCATGGCCCAGATGGGGGTGACCCTTGGCACGAACATGGTGAATGGCACGGGTGGCGTACTGCCTCGCGGTAAGGTACTGTTCGGGCTGGCTCGGGGTACGATTCGCGCCTACGTTCAGTCCCGCGGGGCTACCTGGTCGATCCAGAACGGAAAGATCCAGATCATCCCGCTGGATGGCTATCTTCCCGGGCAGGTGGTCGTCCTAACGGCCAAGACGGGGTTAATCGGGCGCCCGGAACAGACTGCTGAGGGCATCAAGATTCGCGCGCTCCTAAACCCGAATATCACCGTAGGGGGTACCGTCAAGGTCGACAATGCCAGCATCAACCAGACGACTGCTGCTCCGGACGTGGCCTTGCCTGCTGGGCAGAGCGCCTACAACAAATGGGCTCAGATCCAGTTCCTGGCAGATACATCCTCGGATGGTCTGTACCGGGTCTACGTCGCTGAGTATGTTGGTGATACGCGTGGGCGGGATTGGTACGTCGATCTGATTGGCCTGACCATTGACCCAGTCACCAACACATGCAAGCGATTCGGATAGGAGATCGACATGGATAGACGAGAGCGATCAGGGAAGGCTCTCCCGGGATTCCTCGCCATGATGGCCGGACTGCAGTCCGGCATCTACACGGCCCTTCCCGGGATCATCCAAAGTTTTGATCCGACCAAGAGGACAGTCGTTGTTCAGCCGGCCATTCAAGCAAGAGTGCAGAAGCCGGATGGTTCGTTTCAGTGGGTGGATCTTCCCCAGCTGCTTGACTGCCCGGTGATGTTCCCGAGTGGGGGTGGGGTGACCCTCACCTTTCCGATTGCTGCTGGTAATGAGACCCTAGTGATTTTCGCCAGTCGATGCATCGACGCATGGTGGCAATCTGGGGGCTACCACAATCAGCAGATGGAACTCCGGATGCATGATCTATCCGATGGCTTTGCCTTCGTCGGAATCTCATCCGTCCCGCATGTCATCGCCGGCATCAGCACAACGAAAGCCCAACTTCGGACTGATGATGGTTTGACTTACATCGATGTTGATCCTGCCGGCAATGTTGATGTAGTGGCAGCAGCCAACATCAACGCTCAGGCTGGAGGAAACGTATCAGCTGCCGCAGTTGGATCGGCGACGATCACTGCCCCGACCATCACCTTGAATGGCAATGTGACCATCAACGGGACGCTCAGTCAGGCTGGCGGGGGCGATGCCACCTTCAGTGGCAACATCAGTACCTCGACTGGCGATGTCAAGGCCGGGACTGTTAGCCTCAAGACCCACGTTCACAGCGACCCGCAGGGCGGGAACACTGGAGGACCAATATGAGATACCGCGCACTAGATTCCAACGGGGACTACCAGTTCGGTCCCGGCTCATCTTTCTTGATCAATACTCCGCAGGCTGTTGCTCAAGCAATCCTGACGCGATTGCGCTTGATCAAGGGGACTTGGTTCCTCGATACCCGCGTTGGTTTCGATACCCAGCAAATCCTTGGCTACAACACGCAGAGCACAAGGGATCTGGAGATCCAGCGAGTCATTACTGGAACGCCGGGGGTCAACAGCATCACGAGCTATTCCAGCTCAGTGGATGGTCGGAGTATGACAGTCACGGCTACGGTCGACACAATCTACGGAACAACCACAATCAGTGAGGTCCTGTAAGCTATGGCAACCACCTACCCCCTCGCTACGTTGGGGCCGACGATCACCAGTGCTGGGATCTCGGCTCCGTCGTATGCGGATATCTACGCGAGCCTCCAGGCCAGCTTCAAAAGCATCTACGGTACTGACGCATACATCGATCCTGATAGCCAGGACGGACAAATGCTGGGTATCGTAGCCAAGGCAATCGCCGATGTGAATGCTGCCTCTATCGCTCTCTACAACGCATACTCCCCGGCCACAGCTCAGGGGAATGCCTTGAGCAGTAACGTGAAGATCAACGGGCTGCGGAGAAACGTGGCGAGCTACAGCACTGCTTTGCTCCGGGTCACTGGACAAGTAGGCACAACCATCACGAGTGGTACTGCCCAGGACTCCGCTGGCAACCTCTGGTCATTGCCCGCATCTGTCACCATACCCAGCGCCGGCTATATCGATGTGACGGCCACATGCCAGACTGCCGGAGCGGTCGAGGCGCTCGCTGGGACCATCACCAAGATTGCCACCCCGACTCTAGGTTGGCAGAGCGTGAACAATGCCTCGGATGCCGCTCTTGGTCAGCCTGTGGAGACGGATGCCGCCCTGCGCCAGCGTCAGAAAACCTCGACGGCTTTGCCATCGAAGACGGTTCTTGCTGGCATGATTGGGGCCATCTATTCCTTGACGGGGGTCACTCAAGTCAAGGGATACGAGAACGATACCAACACCACAGACGCCAATGGCTTGCCTCCACACTCCATTTCGATGGTCGTGCTGGGTGGCAACTCAGCAGATATTGCCACGGCGATTTTCAACAAGAAGACTCCTGGTACTTACACCTACGGATCGACTTCAGTCCCTGTGGTGGATTCTGCTGGTATCACAAATACCATCCGGTACTATATCCCAACTGCAGTCCCTATTCAGGTGGCGGTCACGGTCAAGGCATTGACTGGCTACACGACGGCAGTGGGGAATTCCATCAAGCAGTCGATTGCCGACTACATCAACGCTTTGGGAATTGGTACCACAGTGATGGTGCCTCGACTCTATCTGCCTGCGCAGCTCTATGGTGGGTTGAATTCTGGGACGTTTGAGGTGCAGGTCCTCCAGATTTGCATCAAACCGGGGACTCCGGGAAGCGCAGATGTAGCGCCGGCCTTCAACCAGATAGCCACTTGCGCCGTGGCTGATATTGCCCTGACGGTGGTGTGATATGGCAAACACTGATGACTATGTCAACCTCATAACTGGGGAGCATCAGGACAAGCCCAAGTTCGTAGCGACGATTCAAGCCCTTGCTGCCGGTTTTGCTGATACCAAGGCCGTCCTCACCAATCTACCAACGATGCTGGATATTGATTCAGCAACCGGCGATCAGCTCGATATGATTGGTCAATGGGTGGGAGTGACCAGGTACCTCAACACGCCTTTGGTTGGGGTTTACTTCACTTGGGACGATACTGTTCTGACTGGTTGGGACTCAGGCACCTGGAAGTCACCATTTGATCCGGACGTGGGCATCACGACGTTGCCGGATGATGCTTACAGGTCCTTGCTCAAAGCCAGAACGGTGGCCAATGCCTGGGACGGAACAATCCCCACTGCTGAAGCTATATGGACTGCGGCTTTCGGATCAGGGCAGTACGTGATCATTCAAGACAATCAGGATATGTCTATGGTGATTGGCTTTGTCGGCGCCCCGTTGACTGCCGTCCAACGAGCTTTGCTTACAGGAGGGTACATTCCACTGAAACCGGTTGGAGTTCACGTCAACTATTACGCAGTTCCTGTGAGTACGGGTCCCATTTTTGCATGGGACGCGGTCTCTACAACTTTGGCCGGATGGGAGTCCGGCTCCTGGGCTCAACTTATTTAACTTTCTGGAGGCCTTATGGCAGGTACCAATGACTTTCAATTGTTCGCGACTGATCCGGCCGCGAACGTTTTGACAACGGCAGCATATATCGCTGATGCCCAGCGCACTATCGGCAACCAGCCCGGCGTGGCCCGTTCCAATTTTGCTAACAAAACCATGCGTCAAAGCGCCACCATGGCCGCAGTTCTCGCCCAGTTCATCGTGGATCGAACTGGACAAAATGCGGTGGATGATGGCACGATCGCCACGCTTCTGGCTAATCTGAAGTCTACCGTTCTTGATAAGCTCAACGGGGACACGATGAGTGGCCCGCTCGCAATGAGCGCATCTGCGATCAACGAAGCGCAAGGCGCGAATATCGCCAGCGCGTCCGCGGTTAACCTGGGCGGCGCAACCGGCAATTACGTACACGTCACGGGCACTGTGACAATTACGGCAATAACTCTCTCGCAGGGCGCCGAACGCACTGTGGTGTTCGATGACGCGCTGACGCTGACGAATGGCGCAAGCCTGATCCTGCCGGGTGGGGCAAACATTACCACTGCGGTGGGTGATGTGGCTATTTTCCGTGGTGAAGCTGCGGGCGTAGTGCGATGCATCCTCTACATGCCAGCGAACGGGTATCCGCTTCTTTCCGGTTTTGAGTCTTCAAAGGCATCGAACGGATACCAGAAACTTCCTAGTGGTTTGATTATCCAGTGGGGTTTTGCTGCACTCTCAAATTCAGGCACACCAGTCACATTCCCGATTGCATTCCCATCTGCTGGCGTAAGCGCTGTGGCGACGAGTGCTCAAACGGGAACTGTGTTTGCTGATGCTGCTGCAGTTACAACCACAGGATTCACAGGTTATAGCAGCTCTGGAACCAATGGGGCATATTGGATTGCAATAGGTTACTAAGGAAAAATCATGTTTTATTCCAAATTGACTGGCGGTTTTTACGACACCGCAATTCACGGCGACGCAATGCCAGCGGACGCCGTGGAAATCAGCAGTGAACTGCACGCCACGTTGCTGGCCGGGCAATCAGCCGGTAAGCGCATCACTGCGGACGTTAACGGATTCCCTGTGCTGTCCGATCCTCCGGCGCCAACGCCCGCAGAATTCCAACAGCAACGTGAACAAGCCTTGCAATCAAAGCTGGACAACTATGCTCAGTCATGGGGTTACGACAGCATCGTGAGCGCAGCCAGCTACGCCGCCAGCACGAATGCCAAGTTCAAGGGTGAGGCTGATGCTCTGATCGCGTGGCGTGACGCAGTATGGGCGTGGGCTGAGTCGCTGACCACGCTTCCGGCCAGCATCGCAGATTTGATTGCTGCGATGCCATCAGCGCCTGCGCGTCCTGTGATCTGATCTCAGGTTTATAACTGGCATTAAGAAAGGAAGGGTTGGATGAACCAAACCCTTGATCCGCTCGTGATAGCCACCACTCTGGCGTCCATCATCTTCAGTCCTGCTATCGCAGCAGTGATTGGCCCGTATACCGTGATCGTGGTTGCCTCTATTCTGGGGGCAGCCATCGGTCTCGGACGGAGAGAGGAGCAGACGACCAGATTCAGGGCTTTCACGTTCTACCTGCGTATGGCTGGGCTTGCTATGCTGCTCACCGTACCGCTCGCTGCGATCGCGCATTCGTATCTCGGGCTCCCGGAATCTCGTTGGTTCCTGGCTCCCGTTGCTACGATGATCGGGATCTTTGGCAACAACTGGCGGCATCTGGGGCCATGGTTTCTCAGATTCATCCAGCACTCCTTGTCGTTCTTCCGCAAAGGTGGTGAGCAATGATCTCCGCCCTTCTCAACCTTCTGTTCTGCGCTGGTATCGCATGGGCATGCCTCTGCCGGCTCAACCTGATCAAACCACACTACCCCTTGCGGGTGATCCTGCGCTACGCGATCTTGATGACGGTCGCGCTGACCTACGGCGTTGCGCCGCTCCTCTTCAAAGAGTGGCCGAGCGCCGTTGGTACGACCTTCTCTGGTGGCGTCTTCGTCAGCATGGTGCTGAGTCTGCGCCACTGGGGTGGGGTCTTCGGCCACTTCCAACCACGAACGAGAAAGGAGGATCGTCATGGATTTTGATACGGCGTTCGACCGGCTCATCGGCAATGAAGGAGGCTACGTCAATAATCCGAATGATCCGGGTGGTGAGACGAACTGGGGCATTGCCAAGCGCAGCTACCCCAACATCGACATTGCCAACCTGACCAAGGAGCAGGCCAAGGCGATCTACTTGCGCGACTTCTGGACTCCGCTGGGTGATGCTCATCCTGCGATCAAGTTCCAGGCGTTCGACTTCGCGGTCAACTCAGGCATCCAGACTGCCATCCGCAAACTGCAGGCGGCGATCGGGGTGGCTGATGATGGTCACTGGGGGCCGGTCAGCGCCGCCAAGCTCGCCTCGATGGATGTGAGCGATGTGATCATGCGCTATGTCGCCCAGCGATTGCGCTTCTGGGCTTCCCTGAGCACCTGGAGCGAATTCGGCAAAGGGTGGGCAATGCGAGCGGCCAAACAGCTTGAGTATGGATCGGAGGACAATTAGCATGGATTGGTCAAGCATAGGAACCTGGCTCAAGCAGAACGCCACCGGGGGCGCCACCCTCATTGGGAACCTGCTGGCCGGCAACGTACCTGGGGCCGTCGCAGCGGGCATAGGATTGATCGGAAGCGCCACGGGTACGACTGACCCGGCCAAAGCGTTTCAGGCGCTCCAAACCGATCCTGCGACGATGGCGAAGCTGCAAGAGCTGGCCAACGCCAACGAGGCCAGCATCCGCCGGCACATCGAGGCCATGGAAACCATGCGGCTGCAGGATGAGCAGGCGAACCAAAAAGAGCAGCAGGAGACCATCCGGAGCGGCGACAATGCCAGCGATGCCTACATCAGCCACACGCGGCCGATGATCGTTCGGCAGTCGTGGTACACCGGGTGCGCTTACCTGGCAGTCACTGAGATCCTCTCACGGCTGGCTGGGGCTGCGATCGCACTGAGCAAGATCGATGTGATCGATCCCGCTACCGCGGCGAAGATTCCCCAGGTAGCCGGGGCAGACGTGATGCTGCTCTTGACCATCTGGTCTCCCGTATTGGCCTACTTCGGCTTCCGCTCCATCTTCGACAAGGGTGGTCTCCTCAGCATGTTCGGTAAAGGAAAATGATCGTGAAAAAACTCTTCACAGCTCTGGCAGCTCTACTGCTTGCCACATCGGCCTTGGCCTACCAGATCCTGACCCCGCAAGGGCTCATGGACGTCAACTTCTCCAACTCGGAAGGGCAGAAGCCCACCTACTCTGCAGTCATCGCTGACTTCACGCCGGCAGCGACTGCCACGGATATGGTCCAGATCCGGGCATCCGCCACCAAGACGGTCAGGATCACCAATATCTGCGTGAGTGGTGATGCCACCGGCAACTCGACCGAGGATATCTACCTGGTGAAGCGGACGGCGGCGAATACGGGTGGCACCTCGGCTGCTGTGACGATTACCAAGTACGATAGCAATGATGCCACTCCCACGGCGTCTGTCGTATCGTACAGCGTGAACCCCACGGGCTTGGGGGCTGGCTCCCTGATTGCGGCCAACCATATCGCCTTCCCGGCGTTGACCAACCCAACGGTCCCGGTCGGCAACTGTGCCTTCACCTTCGGCACGCGACCGGCTCGTACTGCGGTCCTGCGGGCTGGCACCAACGAGGCGATCTCCATTAACTGGAACGGCAACGCAGTGCCGGCTGGTGCTTCCCTGTACATGACGATCGAGTGGACCGAGGAATAAAAAAGGGGAGGCCAACGCCTCCCCCATCCATCCCGCGGCTCATCCTAGCTGCTCAGAACGGCTCGTCGATTCACGCGCGGGCCGTGAAGATCATACGGATAGCCGCCAGCAGCTGGGGCCTTGAGACCGCGCCATTGAAACTTGGCCACGCAGTCCAGGAACTCCGGCCACTTGCCCACTGATCGATCGTAGAAGTGCCGGATGATCTTCCCCGTATGGTCGAAGGTCTCCCGCACTTCCCAGTAGCCACTGCACGGCGGCTCCTGCGTATCGGGGAACCATTCGGTTACCCCACTCTCTGCCTCCTCCGAACCTTGCTGTTCGGCTTCGGGGGCCAGACTCACCCGCTTTCGCTGGGTATTGAGTTCCAACTCCAATTGCTTCCTCATGTGAATCGCCATCCTTTCTTAGGCTTGGGTTGCTGTTTGACCGTCGAGGCCTCCTGTGCCGACACCCATGCGGGGATCAGCTTGAACTTGCTGGCATTCTTGGGATCCGACAGGCCTGCCCGATATACACGGGAGACCCGGGCAGTACTGGTGGCATAATCCTTGCTCGATCCCGGGCAGCACCAGACTTCATCGCATTGCTTCAGCGCCGGCATGATGAGCTTCCAGTCATCACCTCGTGATCTGCACCGCAGGTACTCGACTCCCTGGATGCCCCCACCATAGTGCAGGAGGTTGAGCGCAGAGGGAGGCATGCCAAGGGCAGGATCCTCACCAGCATTGAAGCCCGGCACAACAAACTTGACGCTCTTCTCAAGCTGCAGTGCCCGACCAATGTAGGAGATGCGCCGCTTAATCTCGGCGATCTGGGCGTCGTTGAGGCCAGCCGGACCTACCACGAGGCCCACCACGTACTGGTTAATGCTGGTCATGGGCATCCTCCTCCACCAGCATGGCGTCCCACTCGGCCATCTGCCGTTTCTTATCTGCCACGCGGATGCTGATCTCGTCATAGTTCAACTTCAAGGCATCGATCGTGCATTCGATCTGGGCCAGGACGTCCGCGAGTTCCTTGGACAGCCTGACTCGATTGGTGAGCCCCGTGGCGGGATCGACCTCATCGAGTCCTTGGATGATGACCCGATTGGTGACGGCAGTCAGCTCCCCACACTCTTCCCCGAGTTTGCCCATGCGGCGCAAGATCAAACGATTCTGCGTCGGAGTCCACTTGGTGAGCCGGCCTCGCTTCTCAACCACCTGGATTCGGTTGGCCACGGAAATCACTCGCTGCGGAGGGACTTCAAGGCCATAGCCGAACCACTCAATCCGCCATTGGTCTTGCGGCAGCTCATAGTTCCGCAGAAAGACGACGCGACCCCGCGCACCTTCAAGGATCTGCACTTCGTCATGCTCGCAAATGGTCGTGCCATTGCGATCAGTCCAGGGACTCTTGTTCATACCTGAACCTCCTTACCATCCTGAAGCAAACCGGCCGCGATCTTGGCCCGATTCAAATGGAACTCAGCTGATCGGATGGCGTCGGCCAGCTGGGCCTTATTCCATATGTAGCGTGACGTTGCTTCCTTGGCATCCGCCAAGGCGAGTAATGCCGGTGCCACGTCTGGCATGGGTGGTGGGGGTGGGGTTCCAAAAGTGCGCATGTTACTCTCCTATCTCCTTCATTGATGCTACCAGTTTTGACCCTTGCTTCGTCTTGACGACGGTGACCCCGCCAGCAAAGCCTCCGAACGCATGAGTTCGATGATCGACCAACCAGATGACCCGCTGCTCCTGGAGAGCGCGTGTAGCAAGCGATTCTAAGAGGTCCTGAACCCCTTGAGTGCTCAAGTCTCGAGTCGGCTCGTCCCAGACCTCGACGTCGAGTTCCGTGCCGCTCCGTGATCGGATCAGATTAGCCAGTCCCATCGTCGCCGCGAGACGTAGGCGTTGGGCCTCACCACCACTCCAAGCAGCCCACGGGACGAGAGTTCGATTGTGGGGCGAACGAACGAGGACGGAGAAGCCGCGGCGGATATCACCCCCCTTGGTTTCCTTGTCGACCTGGAACTTCAGCTCCCAGTCGATGAGCCCCAACGCGGCCACACAGCTGTTGACCTCGATCTCCAGTTCGTTTAGGGCTTCGGCGATCAGATGAAGGCGCAATTCCTTGAAGCCCCGAACCCAGTACGAATAGAGACTGCAGCGATAGTTCGAGTCGTCAAGGGCCCGCTGCGTATCTTCGATCTTGCGTTGCAGGTCCTGAGCATCACGGCGGGCCTTGTCTTGAAGATCCTGGAACGGGTTCTTTTCGGCCTCGACATCCTCGGCTTGATCCTCGATGCGATCCAACTCCTTGTTGAGAGTAGCCAAGTCCCGGTTGGCACCAATGAGCTGATCGAGGAGTTCACCCATCTTTTCCTTGTCATTCCGGATGCTCTTCTCCTGAAGATCCAGATCACGGTCAAGCCCCTTGAGGACGAGCCCTAGCCGTTTGATCTCATCCTGGTGGTCACGTACTCGGGCATCGACTTCGCGCCATGCTTTCCTAGCCACCGTGATCTGAGCCTGATGGTCCTGCTTAGGCAACTTCTGATGACAGGTAGGGCAGTGATCTTCGTTCGTGAGGTGCTCAAGCTGATGATCCAGCCGGGCCCACTCTTTCTCATCAACGGCCAGCTTCGTCCGGTGATCTTGCAGGGCATCCAGAACCTGCTCCCGGGCTTCTTTGGTATCACGCAGAGGACCATCGAGTTTGGCGACCAGAGCCCGCTGCTGGGCTTCCTGCTCCTTGAGACCATCGATCTGGGCCTGGATCCTCTTAGCCTTGGCCACCCCGGCCGCATGCTGATCGGCCAATCGATCTAGCCGGACTTGGCGCTCTTTTTCCCAATCTGAGATGCTAGTTTCGAGCCCATCCGGGGCCAATCCTTCCAGCTGCCCACGATACCCCGATAGACGCCCCTCTAGAACGCGTGAAATCGAGTCCTGCGCGGTTGATTTCGATCCGGCGAGGGAGGCGTACTCCAGCCACTGATCGAGCCCCATAACGTCGCTAAAGAGCCCGGCCTGAATATCGGGCTTTTGATCCAGGAACATGGGTTGTCCCTGAGCCGTGAGAATACAGTTTAGGAAGGGCTGGAAATCGAGGCGGAGTAGGCTGAGGATCGGGTTGCTGGAATCCTTGGCAAGATCGATCTCATCATCGAAGTCCCCATGCTCTCCGGAGACGTCCCAGGTCCTGAGCTTCCAGGTGATGGGCCCCCAGGTCCGGGTAACGGTATAGCCGATGCCGGAATGATCGAAAAACTGCAGGACGACTGAAGTGCCCTTCTTCGCCTCCCAGTTGCAGACCTCACCGGCCTTGAGTCCTTTGCTGGTCTTGCCGAAGAGGCACCAAGTCAGGGCTTCCCAGATCGTGGACTTGCCGGCACCATTGGCCCCCAGTCGGGGCTCTACTTCGTTGATGCCTTGCATGAAGTAAAGGCCGGGCTCCTTGGGGAAGACGAACTTCTGCTCACCAGTGAATGAGCGAAAGTTGGTGATCGTGATAGAGTCGAGGATCATGGTGCTTTATCACGAATCCTGTCAGTGACTTCTGCGACGCAGTCGGTGCAGATGTTCACGTTCTCAGCCCCCGGCTTCCCATTGGTGAGGAGTCCAGGTACATCAGGATGAGGCCTCCCACAGAATGAGCACCGCAGGTTCGGGACGGTCATGGGCTTCTTGGAAAGCAGTGTAATGATCTTAGCCACCGGAGTTCTCCTGCTTCGGTGCGGCTGCGGTGATGCCGTAGATAGAGTCAACAGCTGCGTCTAAGCTGTCATCTTGTGTGCGCTCATCCACTTCCGATAGCGGCCTTCTCTCTGCTGGCTGTGCTGGTGGAGTG